>Ga0255775_1000727_pt1 | contig 32616 bp, 33 predicted proteins | sample 011ome_26_FD_179973 | JGI IMG/M metagenome (GOLD analysis project Ga0255775, IMG submission 179973) | Coastal salt marsh microbial communities from the Groves Creek Marsh, Skidaway Island, Georgia - 011511BT metaG (version 2) | ecosystem: Environmental > Aquatic > Marine > Intertidal zone > Salt...
CCTTTTGGATAGTACTAATACTCCTTATGTATATAAAGATATTACTATTAACCCACACTACATGGATTTAATTAAGTTAGACTTAGGAATGACAACTGTTCCTGTGGTATTAGAGTTAGTTGGTGGGTATAAAGAATTAGCAGAAAGATTAAAAAATGACTGAACAACTACAAGAACAACAAAAAGCAACAATTACTTTAGACGATAAGTCTTATGTTATTGAGGATATGACACCACAAGAACAAAATATGTTGGTGATAATTCAAACTGCAGGTAATAAAGCACAAGCACTACAAGCAGAATTAGCTGTAGTAGATGCAGGTCGTAACGCTATTATTGCTCAACTCAAAGAATCATTGGAATCAGATGACAACAGCAACAAAGAAGCCGACTAAGAAAAAGGCAGGTAGACCAGCTAAGATAAAGCTAAAACATAACCCTAAAACTTCTGCTGATGATTATTACAAAAAGTATGGAGACATAGGTGTTTGTGCTATATATGGTATAGATGAATTTACAGAGCATTTAATAGATTACCTATGGAAACATCCTGACATGTCTATTATTTGTACTGATCCTAATGAGTCTAAACTAGCTAATATCAATCGTAAAATTGGTCAAAGAAGCTTTTCTATGTATCGTTGGGATATTCGACATCACGTAGGATTTGTTGAAGAGCCTTTAGTAGAGGTTATGGTGGTATCTAAAAACCATATTGATGATGTTAAAAAACTACCTAATCCTTATAACGTAAAGTTTATTGTATTGGAAGAAGTATAATGAATACTACAGAAACTTTTATTCCTTATAATCAAAATCTTAACTACATGTTAGTTGATTTTATTGAAATGCAAAGTTCTAAAGACCCTATGGACCATGACATTATGGTAGTAGAGTTTAATAAACAAGAGTATAAGCTCCGATGGGATCCTCGATACTCTTACTTTGCTGGCTTTGTTGCTAGCACAGAAGGCTATATCCCTTAAATTTTCCCCACACCTCTCTAGCTGCTCCTTCGGGGGTGGTTGGAGGGGTGTGGGGAATTATTTTTTTTTTTTAATTAGAGAAATAATATGGAAATAAAAAATTTACCAGCTTTAGGTTATAACTTTTTATTTGTTGATAACTTATTGACTGAAGAAGAAAATAATATGTTAGTAGAGTTATGTTATGATATAAAAAATAATATTAACGAAGGAAGCCCTAAAGATTGGACTGCTACTAACTTTACTACTTTTAGAAACTTTGACCCTGTTTCCGATAACAAGTTTAATTTTTATTCAGAAAAAGTTCAAAAAGCAGTAAACACTTACGCTCATTATCATGATTACACAGAAGGCATTTATCACAGAAATGGTTGGATAAATTATAATAGAGAAAATGAATACGTAGAAGAACATACTCATGCTAATTCTAGAATAAGTTGTATTTATTATGCAAAAGTACCAGAAAATTCTAAAGGTACTATATTTAAGTCTCCTTATATTGATATGCTACCTTTTCCAAAAAATCATGATGTTATTGAAATTGAAGCAGTAGAAAAAAGGTTATTAGTCTTTAGATCATTCTTACCTCATTTAGTAGAGAGTGGTATTAATAAAGAAGATAGAATTACTTTAGCTTCTAATTATTTGTAGGAAAACTATGACACTAATATCTCATTTTCCCCTCCCAAACATGCCTTTCCAAACTCACGAGAATATAGTCTTTAAGCCCTATAATGAAGCTATGATGCCTGAAGATGGTGCTTATCGAGAGACTAGAGAAGAAATGTTAACAGCTCAAGACAAAAGAGCTCAGAAGGTTTTAGAAGAAAACTGGAGAGAAAAAGCTGAAAAGCTAATGACTCTACAAAAACAACAAAACAATACTTATTATGAGAGACAAAGAATATTTCAAGGAGAAGTTCTTGATATTTCTGTCTGAAAATAATACCTGACGTTTAAGAATAAACTTAATAACTTTGCTAAGGCTCTGCCAAAGTGATATCTAGGACTTCTCTACTGATACTTGAAAGAGAATGATCTGAATGCCCCCCGATAGTATCCTCTCTATGCTTCTTGCGTATACAGCGCGGGGGGTTATTGATATCACTTTGGTATCCTTAGTGTAAGTATTAAAGGAATTTAAAATGAACTTTTCACAATTTCATACTGAACCTTTTATTTTAAAGGTTTCTAAAGGTAAAGTTAATGGACACAGTACAGATCATAAGTTTGGTGCTGTTCCTGCTATGTCTCAAAACAATACAGGTAGTATTTGGGATGTTAATGACACTCTTTATCCTTGGTCGTCTTTTTCTTCTGCTTCTATTATTAACGTGGAAACAGTAAATTCAAGTGATAATGGTAAAACTATTACAGTAGTAGGCTTAGATGCTAACTATAATAAACAAACAGAAAATATTGTTGTGTCTGATTCTTCTTCTGTAAATAGTACAAAGACCTTTATTAGAGTCTATCGTGCTTTTATGCATGATACTTCTGCTGTTAACGTTGCAAACATTAACATTAGAGTTAGCACTACTGTTGTTGCTAGAATTACAGCAGGTCAAGGACAAACTTTAATGGCTGTTTACACTGTTCCAGCAGGATATACCGCATATTTGCTTAAAAAGACTTGTACGTGTCAGGCTAACGCAGATGCTACAGTGGGCCTTTATACAAGAACCTTTGGAGAAAATGCTTTTAGAGTTAAACATAGCTTTGAAGTCTCAGGGGCGGGTGGACAATACCTTTACGACTCTATTCCTACAAAAGTAACAGAGAAAAGCGATATTGATATGATTGCTACCGTAAGGTCTAATAACGCTAGACTAACGGCTGCATTTGATATCCTTTTGGTTAACAATTTATTTATTAGTCAAGAAAGATAAAATAAATCTTTTCAATGACTTATTAAGAATATTTTTTAAATGCTTGAAAAGAATTATAAAAAATTTCAATTGAAAAAGAATCTATAAAGAAGGACTGAACAAAATGGCTAATCCGAATCCGACTAAGCCTCAGATGGGTGGTCGGCGTGAAGGCGCTGGTCGTCCTAAAGGGTCTAAGAATATTAACTCTATGGCGTCTGTTAGAAAGCTTGAAGAGCTTCAATTTGATCCTATTGAGATGATGGTTAAGAAGTATAATTACATTGAAGAGCAGCTGGCTCATCACCATAGCGGTAAGACACCTTTAGGTGGTGGTGCATATGCTCAACTAGTAGCTACTCAAGGCACTCTCATTAATAACTTAATGATGTATGGCTATAAGAAAATCCCTGACAAGATCGAGCAAGAGGTTACTGAAAAGAAACCTATTTCTATATTACTCACTAATAAGAATAAGGAAAAAGACGATGAGTGATTCGGATGCTTGGCATCTCTCTAAGAGTGTGCCTGTAACATTTATTTTAGCCATTTTATTTCAAACAATAGCCCTTGTGTGGTATGTATCTAGTTTAGATAATGCTATACAAAATAATACTAGAGACTTAATGCGTCAAGAAGTTCGCTTAGAAGCTTTAGAAGATATAGTCCAGACCCAAGCTTTAACTATGGTACGTATGGATGAGAATATAAAAGCCATTAGAGACATGATGGAAAAAGACCGTCAAGACAAATAACAGATATATCCCTGATAGCATTAATAACAGCTAAGGGAATACTATGATAGATCCAATTACTGCTATTGCTGGAGCCTCTGCTGCGTTTAACGCTATTAAAAAGGGGATTCAAGTAGGCAAAGACTTACAAGACATGGGAGGACAACTCTCTCAGTGGGCGGGGGCTATGGCTGACATAGACTTTGCTCAAAAACAAACAGATAATCCACCTTGGTATAAAGCTTTAGGTGGTGGTGTAGAAGCACAGGCTATGCAAGTGTTTGCTGCACAAAAGAAAAGAGATGCAATGCGTAAAGAGTTAAAGGACTTTATTTGTGTTGCCTATGGACCATCACACTGGGAAGAGCTTCTAGGAATTGAAGCAGAGATTCGTAAAAAGAAAAAAGACCATGAATTCCGTAAAATGGAGATTAAGCAATCTATAATTGAGTGGAGTGCTGGAATATTCTTACTAATATTCTTGTTAGGTTGTCTCACAGGCTTTGTATGGTTAACAACATTAGATTAGAGAATAGTTATGGAAATTAATTTACATGAAGGGCAGTCTGATGTTATCAGAGATCTGTTCGTAGATAAGTCTTGCAGATACGCAGTAGTTAATGCTAGTCGTGGTTTTGGTAAGTCATACTTAGCAGCAACAGCAGCTATCGTAGCAGTACAAGAGTTAATGGAGCTAGATGAGTCAGTACCTAATAAGAACGTAGCACTAATAGCACCTACTTACTCTCAGGCAGTAGATATTTACTATCCGCTAATAGCTTGGCAGTTAGGTATGGAAGACTTTGCTGATAAAGCCTCTAAGGCAGCTGGAACGTTCTGGTTTCCTAATAACGTATTACTTAAATTATGGTCTTATGAGGCATCACAGCGTATGCGAGGTACAGGTCAGTACTTTGTAGTAGCTGATGAGGTTACTTCATGGAAGGGTGCAGGTATGAATCTCAAGGAGTCTTGGGAGTCTATCATACAACCCTGTGTAAGTACTCGTTGGTCTCCTCAGAACGCTAAAAAGTTTGGAGCTAATGCTGGTAGAGCGCTTATTATTAGTACTCCCAGAGGCTATGATTATTTTTATGAAATGTATAACAGACAAGATTCTGATACAGATTGGAAGAACTATCATTACACTTATCACGACTCTCCATTCCTTGATGATGAGGAAATCGAGAGAGTAAAACTAACCCTTGATCCTCTAAAGTTTGCCAGAGAGTATACTGCAAGCTTCGAAGACTCTGGCACTAATGTATTCTATACATTTAACAGAAAGGATCATATAGACAAAACACTTCCTTCATTCCAAGACGAAGAAGATGTCCATGTAGCTATCGACTTTAACGTTGGTATCATGGCATCAGTTATCTTCGCAATTAGGGGTAGCCAAATACACATCTTAGATGAGATGCAAGGACACCCCGATACAGAAACCCTAGCAAGGGCGCTTACGGAGAAGTATAATGGTCATCGTATCATTAGCTATCCGGATCCTTCTGGGAGGGCGCGAAAAACTTCAGCTGCTGTCGGTGTTACCGATTTCAAGATCCTAGAGACAAACAAGATCGTCACCAGAGCACACACAAAAGCTCCACCGATTGTAGACTCAGTAGCAGCTGTAAATAAAAAGTTTAAGAACGCCAATGGTGATATTGACATGCTTATACATCCTAAGTGTGTTAATACTATAAGGTCTCTAGAGCGTACACAGTGGATAGAGTCTAATCCAGATAGTGCTACGATTGATAAGAAGGAAGGTGTTGAACACTGGACAGATGCCCTGCGTTATGCAGTAGAGTATCTGTATCCAATTAGAGCGGGAACTAAAGTCGTTAAGCGCGGGTTTAGCTTCTAAAATCAAAAATAAAAGGAATAATATTATGGCAGAAGAACTAAAATATTATAGGCCATCCCAGAAAGCATATTATAAGATACTAGCAAAAGTTGCTGCTTTTAGAGCTGGTCGTAGACCAGATGGTCGTGAAGGCGGTATTAAAGATGCAGGAGAATTTGTTTATGAAAGTGGTCGTGAAAAAGCTAGACGAACAACGGCTACAAGTAGCGCGTCTTCAGGCCGTGAAAATAAAATAGGTAGCACAGCTAGAGGCTCTGCAAATTCGGCTCGTAGTAATGCTATTCGTAGATCTGCTCAAAGCTCTGCTTCATCAGGCCGTGAAAATAAAATAGGTAGCACAGCTAGAGGCTCTGCTTCTTCAGGTCGTGAAAATAGAATAAGGAGTACAGCTAGAAGTTCTGCGTCTTCAGGTCGCGAAAATAGAATAGCTAAAACAGCGAGAAGTTCTGCTTCTTCGGCGCGTGAAAAGGCTTCACGGAAAACAGGTAGCGGTCGTCCAAGCAAGTTAACTACTAAAACTAGAAGGTTTAAAAACAGTCCTGCAGGGCGTAAATTAACTTCAACTTTTGGATTTGGTTCAAAGTTTTCTAGATCTAAAACTTTAGCCCGTGGTAAAATTTACATGGCTAAAAAGAATGTAAAAACTGCTGCAAAAGCAGCTCCTGGAAATATTAAAAAGTGGGGAAGTGCCGCTCAAGTTGCTGCTTTAGAAAAAGCTAGAAAAGCTTCAGCTGCAGCTAGAAGGAAATATAGAAGGGTTACTGGACAATCTAAAAGAGGTGGAGGAGGTAAATAATCATGCCATCAGGTAAAGGTACTTACGGAACTAAACGCGGTCGTCCACCTAAAAAAGGTGGTAAAAAGAAATAAAATGGGCAGAGCAAATCCACGCTTATGGGAAAGCGCAAAGAAAACAGCAGTGTCTCGTATGGGTGGGCATTCTGCTAGAGCAATGCAACTTGCCGCTAAACTCTATAAAGAAAGAGGCGGCAAGTACACAGGTTCAAAAACTAAAGCCCAAAAGTCTATGACTAAGTGGACTAAGCAAGATTGGGGTACTAAAAGTGGGAAAAATAGTATTAGGGGTAAAAACGCTACTGGTGAGCGTTATCTTCCTAAAGCAGAGCGCAACAAGCTTACCAAAGCTCAGTATGCCGCCACCACTCGAAAAAAACGAGCTGATCTTGCCAAGGGAAAGAAAGTTTCCCAACAACCGAAAAAGATTAAAAAGAAATTAGGAAAGAAAAAGTAATGGCTAAAAAATTACAAGGTAAAATAATTTCTTCTAAAAATAGTATTACAGCTAAAGAGCTTAAAGCTGCAAAACAAGCTAACAAAAAGAAAACAAAATGAAGTCTATTAAAAAGATTAAAGAAAAATCTAATAGAGATTCTATGAATCAAGCTTTTAAATATGGTGCAAAAGAAGGTGAAAATAATAACCCGTATAAAGCATTAAAACCTGCTTTAAAGGCAATAAAGAAAAAATAACTTTTAATACCCATCTGAGGATCGGTAGAAAGGAAACTACACATGCCACGTTCAGCAATAACGTCTAAATCAAAAGACATAATCGATGATGATGGAGCCGTATTGGTTTCTCTCATTGAAGGAGAACAAACAAGACTTGATATTGTAGCCAGTTGGCTTACTAACTTATCAGGCTATACTATCACAGCTAAAATAGTTGAAGGTGATAACGTACAAGGTTCAGGAGCGATCCCAACTACTGCAGCTAGCAGTCCTGTTGTTACTACTTTAACAATTCTTGATAGTACCCCTACCGATAATCAATTTGATATTGTTATCCCTCAAACTTTAATTGATAGCTGGGATACTTATCCCGTACCTGATAAACCTGTTTATGGGTTTATTGGACTTGAAATCGCTGATACAGGTGTAGGTACAAACCAACAGATTTGGAAGCCTATGCGTGGTGTTGTAGAAGTACGCTACTCTCCTACGGAGGTAATATAAATGTCTTATAACCTCACACTTAATAATCAACAGCTACAGCTTAGTTTAGCACGTACTGGTGGGCAAGGTACTAAAGGCGATTCTATTACTTCTGCCTCAATTGACAGTAATGGTGACTTTCATGTTATCATTTCTAATGCAGCCGGACAACAAGTACAAGATATTAACCTTGGTGGTGCTACTATTATTGCCGAAGCTACCGCAGCTAAGACTGCTGCAGAAGCCGCCTTGGACACATTTGATGATAGATTTCTTGGAGTTAAATCTAGTGCTCCAGGCTTAGACAATGATAATGATGCTTTAGTAACTGGTGCTTTGTACTTTGATAGTACTATTTCGCATCTTGGCGTATATAATGGAAGCTCTTGGATTTATCCTCTTCAAGCAGCTCAAACCAGTGCTACAGCAGCTGCCGCTAGTGCTAGTGCAGCATCTACCTCAGAAACTAATGCAGCAACCTCTGCTACTAACGCTGGAACCAGTGCTACTAACGCTGCTAACTCAGCAGCTCAAGCAGCTAGTTCAGAGAGTAGTGTATCAGCTGATGCTACTACTGCAAGTACAGCAGCCACTAATGCTTTAGCATCTCAGTCTGCAGCAGCTACAAGTGCAGCTAATGCGGCTACTTCAGAAACTAATGCAGGAACTTCAGAGACTAATGCAGCTAATAGTGCAACTAGTGCAGCTAGTGATGCTACTTATTCTAACAATAGAGCTAATGCAGCAGCAGCAAGCGCAGCAGCAGCCTTAGTATCAGAAAACAATTCTGCTACATCAGAGTCTTCAGCAGCTTCTAGTGCTACAACAGCAGGTAATCATTCAGCTAACGCAGCGGCTAACGCAGTAGCTGCAAATAGTTCTAAGATAGCAGCAGCTAGTTCTGAAAGTAATGCACTTAACTACCAAAGTGGTGCTCAAACAGCTGAAACAAATGCAGCATCAAGTGCTACTGCAGCAGCTAATTCTGCTAGTGCAGCCAGCACATCAGAAACAAATGCAGCATCAAGTGCTACTTCGGCTGCTACCTCGTTAGCTTCTGTACAAACAGTTTTTGATAACTTTGATGATAAGTTTTTAGGCACTAAAACATCAGATCCAACTGTAGATAATGATGGAGATGCCTTAGTAGAAGGTGCTATGTACTATAACAGTACAACAGATGCTATTAAGTTTTATAATGGAACTTCTTGGGAAGCGCCTAGTATAGCAGCATCTAATAGTGCCACAGCAGCTGCTACAAGCGCATCTAATGCAGCTTCAAGTGCTACTAACTCAGCTTCCTCAGCAACAGCTTCAGCTAACTCAGCGGCCTCTTCTTTAACGTCAGCTAATAATGCTGCAGCCTCTTATGATAGTTTTGATGATAGATATTTAGGAGCTAAGGCTTCAGACCCAACCGTAGACAATGATGGAGATGCTCTTTTAACAGGGGCTATTTACTTTGATACTACTAATGACGTAATGAAAGTATACAATGGAACAGACTGGCAAAATGCTTCTAGTTCTATTGAAGGAATTAAAACAGATTTTATTTATACTGCTACAGCTAACCAAACAGTCTTTAGCGGTAGTGACAATAATAGTAATATTTTAGCAATTGATAAGGCTGGCTTACTTAGTTTGTTTATGAATGGTATTAGACTTATTCAAGGAACAGACTACACAGTTAACGTTGGAGGAGATTCTGTAACTTTAACCAGTGGGGCGGCTGCTAATGATGTTATTGAAATTCAAGTCTTTGGTAACTTTACTGGTCAATCTGGTGCAGAGGTAGCTATTACTGGTGGTAGTATTACAGGGCTTTCTAACTTAGGAATGTCAGGCTCTACTACTGTAACAGGTATTCTTGATGAAGACGATATGGTCTCCAATAGCAATGTTAAATTAGCAACTCAGCAATCAATTAAAGCTTACGTTGATTCTTCTATTCTTACTAAAGATAATACAGATGAAATTACAGAAGGCTCTACAAACCTTTACTATACAGATGCAAGAGCACAAGCAGTTAGCATTAATAACGTAGTTGAAGATACTACTCCACAACTAGGTGGTAACTTAGACCTTAACAGTAATAATATTACTGGTACAGGTAATTTAAATATTACTGGCACAGTGACTAGCGATGGGCTTACTGTGGATGGGAATGTTACTTCTGATAGCCTTACAGTCTCTCGCATTGGCGACAGTTCGTCTGCCTTAATTACGATTGACACTGACGCTACTACACACTCAATGCTTAGGTTTCAAGAGACAAGTTCTGATGTATGGCGTATTGTTAAAGAGCCTACAAATGAACTTGTTATTGACAGTGGCGCAGGAGAAATTCGGGCAAGGTTTGACACTAACGGCGACATCAGCTTTTACGAGGACACAGGCACCACGGCAAAGTTCTTCTGGGATGCAAGTGCTGAGCGGTTGGGCATTGGGACAGCCAGCCCTGAAACGAGTTTGCACATTTTTCAAACATCAGCTTCAGCTATTCTTAGATTGCATAGAAGTGGCGCAACAAACGCAGCAGACGCAGAGTTAGGTCAGGTTGAGTTTTTTAATGCTGACGGTTCAAACGATGGGCCTAATGTTGTGGCTAAAATCGTAGGAAGCACTCACGGCACAAATGGTTCAGGTGGAAATCTACGGTTTTTCACCCACGATGGGTCTGAAGGTGGCGAAGGCTCTGACCCTGTTGAGAGGTTAAAAATAGATGGCTCAGGCAATGTTGGTATTGGAACGAGTTCAGTCACATCTGGCTTCAAACTAGACGTTGTAGGTGACGCACGTTTTAGTGATGTAGCTGGTGACGATGGTGTTGAATTAGGATGGTCAGCAGGGGGTTCTGCTGGGTTTGTTCAAGCCTATGATAGAGGTGCAAGTGCTTTTAGAGATTTAAAGCTAAACAACGCAGTAACCATCAACAGCAGTGGTAACGTTGGTATTGGGACAGATTCGCCTAGCAACGTGCTACACGTTCATCAGTCAGACGCATCTTCAAACTCTTATGTACATATAACTCATGCTGATGGTGGATCAGCAGCAACAGATGGTTTGTCTATTGGGTTAGAATCTAATGGCATAAATGCAGCAATTAGAAACCGTGAAAACGGTTATTTAAGAATGTACACCAACAACACAGAAGCCATGCGTATCGACAGCAACGGTCAAGTTGGGATTAATGCGAGTTCGCCTAGTTCTTTTTCTGGTTCAAGATTAGTAGTTAAACCTAGTGCAGGTGACGCTGGAACCAATGATGTACAAAGCTGGGAATACACAAGTTTTTCCGCAGGTTCTGAATATGATCTTAGATTACAACAAGTTGTTAGTTCTGGTTTAGTAAAACATCAATTTAACGTAAGAAATGCTGGTACAGATTACACTAGCAATCTTGTGCTTGATAGAGGTAATGTTGGAATTGGGACGAGTTCGCCAAGCAGACAGTTATCTTTGTATGGATCAGCACCTTATATGGCTTTCCAGAACGCAACAACTGGCGCTGGATCGGGAGATGGGTTGCAAATCCAAATGGCGGGGTCTGATGCTTACATTTGGAACTATGAAAATAGTTTTATGGCTTTTGGCACAAATGGCACAGAAGCCATGCGCATCGACAGCAGCGGTAATGTTGGCATTGGAACGAGTTCGCCTAGTGAAAGCCTAACAAACCGTGGTAATATATTTATTGAGACAAACTCAACATCGGCAGATAGTGGCAACGGATTGTTTTGGCATTCAACTACAAACGGTTGGTCTACTTCAACTGCCCATGCAGCAATCTATGGTAAACGCACAGATGCGTCTAACGGTTATATAAGGTTTGACACACGTCAATCTGGTACTACGGAAGAAGCCATGCGCATCGACAGCAGCGGTAACTTGCTGGTGGGTAAGACTTCTTTAGCCATTGGCGTAGTAGGAACTGAAATCAGGGCAGGTGGTCAGCTTTTGGTAACAGCAGACGGTGATAATCCAGCAGATTTCAATAGAGAAACGTCTGATGGTGTTATTGCTTTATTCCGCAAAGACGGCTCCACTGTGGGGAGTATTGGGACTAGTGGAGATGACTTAACAGTTGGTAATGATGTTACTACTGTAAAGTTCCACAATGGTTTAAACACAATTCACCCTAACGGCACTGGCTCTGGCTCTGACGGTCTTACAACGCTAGGTTGGACTAACAACCGCTTCAAAGACCTCTACCTCTCTGGCGGTGTCTACCTTGGCGGCACTGGGTCGGCTAATAAGCTGGATGACTATGAGGAGGGGACTTGGACGCCTGTTGTATATGATACAAATACTAGCGGTCATCAATTAACGCTCAACAATGTTATTGGTAAATATAAGAAGATTGGAAACTGGGTAAATTGTACCCTTCAAGTAGGTAGAAATGACGCCACATCTTTATCAGGTGTTATTACTATTACCAACTTGCCTTTTACTGTTGCAGCACAAGGTTCCGCAACAGGCGGTACATTTTGGTTAGATAAAACATCAACTGATAGAATTGGGGTTGTTTATGTGGTTCCTAGTGCGGATAGATTTTACCTTTTATCAGACCATGCTGTAGATAATTATCTTTTAATGTCCGAGTGGCAAAATGCACGGCCTATTTATATCCAAGTATCCTACAATTCAGCTTAACCCACTGCATAGCTTTGGGTCGGACAGTCCAACCATCAAAGGAGATAAACGATGGCACTAACAGAAGAAACAGTACAAGACAAAATAGAGATCGTGGGCGACTTCAAGCACGTGCAAGTGCGTACAGTTACGGTCATCAAACGTGATGGCACAGAGATCAGCCGATCATTTTCACGCCATGTTGTTGCACCAGATGCAGACATCACAGGTGAAAGCACAGAGGTGCAAGCTATCTGTAACGCAGTTCACACACAGGCTGTTAAGGATGCCTATGCCGCACACTTAGCAGCACAAGAAACTTAATATATAAACCTAAAGGAAGCTCTTTAGGAATAAGGGGCTTCCCCTAAAAATAAAAAATGAAAGGTTTATTATGACTAAAGCAAGAAACTTAGCAGACTTTATTTCTGATGCTACAGTAGCAACTGCAGAAATAGAAAACTCTGCTGTTACTACAGACAAGCTAGCGGATAATGCAGTAACTGCAGCTAAGCTAGATGAAACTGAAACTTATACAACTGCAGGATTAACTGTTAATGGTAATATTGCAGCTACAGGTACAGTAGATGGTCGTGATGTAGCGGCTGATGGTACTAAGCTAGATGGTATTGAAGCTAGTGCAGATGTAACAGATACAACTAACGTAACTGCTGCAGGAGCCTTAATGACTACTGGTGGTAGTGTTACTGGTAACGTATCCTTCGGCGATAGCGACAAAGCCATCTTCGGCGCAGGGTCTGACCTACAGATTTACCATGATGGGTCAGGTTCATATGTCAAAGAGGGCGGGGTAGGTTCTCTATACCTTCAAGGCACAGATGTTCGCATTCAAACTGCGACTGGTGAAAATATACTAAACGGTACTTCTAATGGTGCAGTAACCCTTTATTACGACAACGCAGCCAAACTCGCCACAGAAAGCGGCGGTGTCAATATCACGGGTACTTTGACCAGCGATGGGCTAACTGTAGATGGGACAGGCACTTTTACAACTGCTGATAATAACGCACAAGTTACCTTAATCTCTACAGATACGGACGCTTTAGTTGGCCCTCAGTTAAACCTTTGGAGAAACTCTGGCACAGGAACTAACGGCGACTTAATTGGTCAAATTACATTTACAGGCGAAGATACAGTTGGCTCTACAAACACGTTTGCAAGCATTTACAGTGTCGCAGATCAGACCAACAACGGATCTGAAGATGGTTCTATCCACTTCCAGACGCTTATAAATGGTGTTCTGGCAGACAGACTAGAAATAAACAGCGCAGGGAACACCGTAGTCACGGGTACTTTGACCAGCGATGGGCTGTCAGTCGATGGCGGCACGATTAAGCTGGATGGGAATTATCCTTTAGGCACAGATAATGTGGCGTTAGGTAATAATGCCCTGAGCGATGGGTCTTTTAGCGGCTCAGGAAATATTGCGGTTGGTGATAGCGCAATGGCTGCAACAACCACAGGTACTAATGCAGTTGCTATTGGTCGTGATGCACTAAAAACGGGTGTATACACTGGCGGCGATGCTATCGCTATTGGACGCAGTGCACTAAACGATTTGACCACTGGTAATTACAACACCGCAGTAGGCGGTCTATCTATGACAAACACCACCACAGGTGGTTATAACACCGCTATCGGTTTTCAGGCGATGGAAGCAAACGTATCTGGTTTGGAGAACGTTGCAGTAGGTGAAGGTGCGCTTAAAGCCAACCTAAGCTCATACAACGTTGCTGTTGGTCGTTCAGCTATGGTTGCTAATACCACAGGTAACAGAAACACGGCGGTTGGTGAAGGTTCTTTAAAAGCCAATACTACTGGGGTACGAAACGTTGCTGTTGGTCGTACCGCAATGCTCTCTAACACCACGGGTAGCTATAACACCGCCTTGGGTATGGATACCCTAGGTTCTGCTACAACCGCATCAAGCAACACGGCTGTTGGCTATGCCGCCATGTTGGACATTACGACAGGGCATAACAACGTAGCTGTTGGTGTAAACTCTTTGTATAATCAGACCACCGCTACTTATAACGTAGCTGTTGGCGCACAGGCTCTTGAAGCTAACACCACAGGCGGTAGTAACGTTGCGGTTGGTCATCAGTCTTTACATGCTAACACGGCAGGTCAGCTTCTAACAGCAGTTGGATACCAAGCTCTTTATTCAAACAACAGTGACAGTTACAGTACCGCTTTAGGTGCGAGGTCACTTACAAACAATACTTCAGGCTTTGAGAATGTGGCAGTTGGAGATTTGTCGTCAAACTCAAACACAACAGGTAGCTATCTTGTTTCTGTAGGCAACCGTTCTTTACAAAGCAACACTACAGGTCAGTTTAACGTAGGCGTAGGTCACTCAGCACTTCTTTCTGTCAATACTGGGTCTTACAACACGAGCGTTGGGTACCGTGCGGGGTATTTACTAACTACAGGCCCAAAAAATGTAGCGATTGGATACAACACCCTTAGAAATGCTACAACAAGTACAAACACCGCTGTTGGTACAGAGGCAATGTACAACACATCAACAGGCACACTGAACACTGCGTTGGGTCGTGATGCGATGTTTAACAACACAACAGGAGATAATAACGTTGCGGTTGGGCAATCAGCACTTGAAAACAACACCACCGCCAGCAACAACACTGCTGTTGGTTATCAGGCTGGGTATGCTAATACTACTGGTGGATCAAATGTTTTTATGGGGCAACGTGCAGGTTATAAAAACACAACAGCTTCTACTAACACAGGTTTAGGAAACTCTGCACTACAAGAAAATACTACAGGTACAAGCAACACCGCTGTTGGGGCTACTGCATTATTAAGCAATACGACAGGTAATCAAAACGTAGCTGTCGGTAGAAACTCTTTAGATGCGAATACTACAGGCCTAGATAACGTTGGTTTAGGTTATGCTGCACTAACAGCTAACTCAACTGCATCCTATAACGTTGCCATTGGTAGCCATGCACTAGACAAGTCAAACTCAGGTCAGAACGTTGCGGTTGGTTATCAGGCAATGAATGATACGACTTCTGGTGGTCTAAACATTGCCGTTGGCTATCGTGCTATGTATGAAAACACGACAGGTGCAAACAACGTGGCTATGGGCCACTCAGCACTGCTAAACAACACCACCGCCAGCGGAAACACAGCGATTGGCTATCGTGCGGCTTACAACAACACTACTGCTGGTGGTCAGGTTGCTGTAGGTGAGTATGCACTAGAAGACGTTACTTCTGGTTATGAGAATACGGCTGTAGGTTCACTTGCAGGTCGCAATATTACAACAGGCATTGGTAACACCACCGTTGGTCGTGAAAGTATGTTGAGCCTAACAACAGGTAGCCAAAACGCCGCTGTAGGTAAACTGGCTATGCGTAACACCTCGACAGGCAACAACAACGCTGCGCTTGGACAAGAGGCTCTGCGCCTTAATTCTTCGGGCAGTAACAATGTAGCTGTTGGTTTTGAGAGTTTATATAACAACACCTCCGCTAGCAGTAACACTGCTGTTGGGTATCAGGCTGGGTATAGTGTCACTACTGGTGAAGTAACTTTATTGGGAGAAAGTGCGGGTTATTCTACTACAACTGGGGGTTTGGTTGCTGTAGGTATTCGTGCAGGATATAGCAATACCACCGCTGTTCAAAATACGTTTGTTGGACATAATTCCGCATATGTTACGACAGGCGATAACAACTCAACCCTTGGCGCATATGCACTTCGTTATAACACAACAGGTGCAGCAAACACCGCTTTAGGTAATCGTGCCTTATTTTCTAACACCACAGCAAGCAACAACACTGCGGTAGGGTATCAAGCTGGGTATAGTAATACTACTGGTACTATTATCACAGCATTAGGCCGACAAGCACTTTACAATAACACTACTGGCACTAACAACACGGCTGTTGGTTATGCTCTGGTTTCCAATACCACTGGCTCCAGTAACACAGGCATAGGCCATAATGCACTACATTTAAACACCACCGCAGACAACAACACGGCAGTTGGGTATCAGGCTGGGTATAGCGGAACAACGGCAGCAGCGAATACTTTTGTTGGTAGACGAGCGGGATATAACGTGACAACCGCAAATGGTAACACCTTTATTGGTAACAATTCAGGTGTTGATGTAACAACAGGTCAAAACAACACCATCCTTGGACGCTACGGCGGCAACCAAGGCGGCTTGGACATCCGCACCTCAAGCAACAACATCGTGCTGTCGGATGGGGATGGTAATCCTAGGTTGTGGTTTGATGGGGTTAATGGAGGTCGTCCTGTCTTTGAGTATTCGGCGGCAGCAACTGCTAGAATGGAATGCTCAAACGCAAGTCCTTATGGCCTTTTTGTGTATTTTAATGCCGCAGCGCCAGATAATAATTCAAACTACTTCTTAAAATGCCAAGATACATCAGCCGAAAGGCTTATTATTTACTCCGATGGCGATGTTGTAAATGCGGATAACAGCTATGGCGCAATTTCTGACGCAAAGTTAAAAGAACAGATTATAGACGCTTCTAGCCAATGGGATGACATCAAAGCTCTAAATGTCCGTAAGTATAAAATGAAGTCGGATGTTCTTGAAAAGGGTGATAGTGATGAACATTGGCGTATTGGTGTAATTGCCCAAGAAATTGAAGCGGCAGGAATGTCTGGGTTGATCAAAGAAACCCCAGACGTAGATGCTGACAACAATGATCTTGGCACAACAACCAAGTCGGTAAAATACTCCATCCTCTACATGAAAGCAGTCAAAGCACTGCAAGAGGCAATGGATCGGATTGAAACCCTAGAGGCACGGATCACTGCCCTAGAAAACGCATAACATTAGTCAGAAAAGGAGAAAGACATGACTGATACACCAACTGCGGAAGAAATCGCACAACACTACACAGCAATGGGTCACTCTGTTGATCTATTAAACGCTGGGAAACCAGAGGACATGGACGATGCTGATTGGGCTGACACTGTGTCTCGCAACGTAGAGCATCTACAGCTAATGGTTGCAAAAGACTTCTGGACTACAGAAGATATGACTGCTGCCAATGCAGCTATTGCAGCTAACACTTAACTTAACCCCTAAAGGAGACTAGACATGGGTAAAAATGAAAAGACCCCCATCACTATCAACGATAAAGAATACAACATTGAGGATATGACTGAAGAGCAAGTGACTATGCTTAACCATATCCAAGACCTAGATCGTAAGCTATCTAGCGCAAGATTTAACTTAGATCAGCTTAATGTAGGTCGTGAAGCATTTATTAATATGCTAGCTGCATCTGTAGAGGCTGAACCACAAGAATAAAGGACTCTTAATGAGCAAAAGAAAATCTCGTTATGCTACTAAAAATAATATACACAGGATAGGATTTCATGTTATACCAAAGAATGAAAAGCAAGATAAACTCATTCGCTCTATTAAAGTCTATCCTATTACTGTTACTATTGGTTGCGCTGGAACCGGAAAAACCTACTGCAGCGCAGGAACGGTCGCACATCTTTACCAAAAAGGCGGTTATGAGAAAATTGTAATTACTCGTGCTAACGTACCTACAGGTAAAAGCATAGGGCATTTCCCTGGAACTATCCAAGAAAAAATGACACCTTGGCTTTTACCTATGCTCGAAGTATTTGAACGGGCTTTCGGTAAAGAAAAGTATAAGTACATGATTAATAAAGGTGACATTGAAATTCAACCTATTGAAACAATACGAGGACGTTCTTTCGAGAACTCTTTAGTACTTGTAGATGAGGCTCAAAACCTTTCGATCGATGAGCTTAAGGCAATTAGTACTCGTTTAGGGGAAAATTCTAAGTTAGTACTTATGGGAGACCCAGCACAGTCAGATGTGCGAAAAGGTCAAGACTTATTAAGGTTTTGTGCTTTAATTAAAAAGAACGGTATACCGTTACCAATAGTTAAATTTACAGTAGACGATATTGTGCGTAGTGATATCGTAGCAGATCTAGTAAGAATGTTTATTAAAGAGAAGTTATAAAAGAGACGCAGAGAGTAGCGTTAAGGCTTGTGTATGGAGGTAATTATCCAATAAGTCTTATCGTTGCTCTCTGTGGCACTCTGTAGCAGAGAGATACAATTATGTTTAGTGAGGAAGAAAAAGATACTGCTCTAAAAAAAGCAATAAAAGAAATTAATAATAGATCTTTAAAAGTAAAAAAAGTTACTTTTGGATACAATGATTGTTGGACATTTGCCGCAATCTACGATCAAAAGCTTCGCCAAACAGGGCTTGAGGCTTCTAGAAATATAAACTTTAAATATACAAATACATTTGGTTTTTTAAGAGGATTAATTAAAAAAGATCTTGACTTAGAAAAGCTTATAGAGTATTGTAGTTACGATATTGTAACTAATAGAAGACCCATATTAGGAGATGTAGCTTATAGTTATGGTGCAACCATGATAGCTAATAAAGATGGTTGGTGGGTCACAACCTCTGACAAAAATGAAGGCATAATTCATTGTCGTCAAGTAAGTTTCATAGAAAGAAACTTAAAACTTTTAGCTAGACCAAGGAGTGTATAATGGCTACTTATTATTTTGACGGTGCAGAAATTCTTGCGCCGTTTACAGTTAGATCAAATGAACCTATGTTTGATGTTGACACAGTCTCTTTAAAAAAGCAAAGAGCGTCTCAAAATGTTCAACGATGGGAACTTTCTTTTAATATATTAACTACAAAAGATACTGAAATAGAATCTCTTGTTAATACAGTTCAGAACATGGACGTTACTTCTACAATGATAATGCCTCAATTACCTGCTGTGTCTAAATCTACTACTATAACTGCTAATCCTACTTTACAAACAGTAGCTGCTGCAGGAGCGTCTTCTATTTTTGCAGATCATACTTCAGCAAATGGATTATTACCTAAAGGTAGTTTTATAAAGTTTAATAACAGTAATAAAATTTATATAACTACAAATGACGCAAACTTTGATCAAAGTTCTGCGGTTAGCATTGGGATATACCCTAAATTAAGAACAAGCCTTACTACCTCTAATTCTATTCTTTGTGGAAGTAGTGCTATTTTAACTTATTATAGAAGTATTGATAATATACAAGGCATAACTTTTACAGACGGTATTTTATCAAATCCAGGAACTATTGATTTAATTGAGGCAGTATAATGAGACAATTTCCGACTTCAATTCAAACAATTTTAAATAGTGATATAATTAAATATGCTTTTTTAATTAAATTAGAATTTAACACCACGTATTATCTTACAAGCTTTAATAGAAATATAACTTATGATGGAAACACTTATCTTGCTGATGGTGGTTTATATGAATATGATTCTCCTAAATTTTCTTCAATAGTTGATAGAGAATCTTATAAAATTATTATTGCAGATATTCTTGATCAAATGATAGAAGAATTTAGAATTAATGTTGTTGGAAAGCCTATTACGGTTAAAGTAGCTTTGCTTGATTCTAACGAAGAACCTTTATTAGGCTCAGGTGAAGTATTAGATGTTTATTCTGGAACAGTAGATAGCCCCTCTATTGATAACAGCTTTGAAGAAAAATTAGCTATACTAGAGGGAACTTCACCTATGTCTGATTTAGATATGACTCGATCTTTTTTAACTTCAAAAGACAGTATGTCTCAAAACAGAGGTAACGATCAAGATACTTCTTTTGACGAAGTTTATGAAAATAGTCAAGTAACATTAAAGTGGGGGAAAATATAAAATGCCTTTATCAGCGTTAATAGGAGCACTTTCTACCCCTGCAGCAAAGGGTGCTATTAGAGCAATTATGACTATTGCTTCTTTTGCTTATCAGCAAGCTCAAATGAATCGAATGAAAGCTGAAGCAGATAAGCGAAAAGGTTTTGTTTTTACAGTTAGAGGAAAAGCAGAAGATATTCCTGTTTGTTATGGTAAAAATTTATTAGGTGGTATTGCAGTAAAACACAAAGTTACTAATGGGTTTAATTCTGCAACAGATAACTCTGATAAAACTTTTGCAGAAAATTTTACTAACAGCAACAAAAGTGGTAGTAAAAATGAATTTCTTCATGTTCAATACGCTTTGTGTCGTGCAGGAATTGAAGGTGTTCAATGGGCTAAAGTAAATAATATTCATTATAATGACAGCGATGCAAAATTTAAACATTTAATTAGAACTTTTAACGGAGGTGATGAAATAACAGCTGTAGCGGATAATATTGCTACTGCTAATAATATTTCTAGTAATAATCTTTTTACTAACGTAGCTTTTGCTTCAACAACCTATCGTTTAGATAGAAATGATTATAATTATAATGGAGATCCTGAAGTTGGATTTTTAATTAAAGGTCAAAAAGTACCTTGGATCGTTAGATCTGGTACTAGCGGAAATTATACTTATTCTATTAAAAAGTCAAATGGAAATATTGAATATCAATATTCTAATAACCCTGCAAGATGTTTATTAGATTACTTATTAAATGATAAATACGGACGAGGATTATCTGAATCTGAAATTGATTTAGAATCTTTTTATAACGCAACAAATGTTGCAGATACTATAGTAGCTACTGATAGAACTGTTGGGGGAAAAGTTAACGGACAAAAAGAAATAATTACCGTTCCTAATTTAAGTGACAGACCTGGAGATTTAGAAGAAAGAACTTATGAAAATATATTATGGTATACTTCTAATACTAGTCAGTATTGGTACTGGAATAAAACAACGTGGGTAGAAACAGAATTTAGCGCTACACGCCCTATACCTTTATACGAATGTAATATTACATTAGATACAGGCGATACTATTCGTAATAACATGGAAAGAATTTTAAGCACTATGGGCCAAGCTGAACTAACTTGGAGTTCAGAAGGCAAATATAAAATTCTTTTAGAGTACCCTACAACCCTTTCTGAACAATCAGCATTAGTAAATTCTCAACATTACTTTAATGAAGATTCCATTATTAGAGATACAGTTAAACTATCTTGGCCTAGTGCTAGCGAAAGAGTAAATCAAGCTACAGTAGATTTTTTAAACGAACATGAAGACTTTAAAGAAGACAGTATGACTTGGCCTCCTTTTAGTTTAGATTCTAATTCTCCTTATCAGATTTATAAAACACAAGATGGAAATCAACCTTTTCACTCTCGAATGAATTTGGACGGGGTTACAGATCCTTATCATGCTTTAGCTAAAGCCGAACAAATAGTAAGACAACAGCGATTGTTTCATACTATTGAATTAGTTGTTAATAAAAAAGGATTAAGCTTAGAACCTGGAGATTTTATAAATATAACCTTGCCTCAATCAGATATTGATACTACTGTTACTAAATATGTTAATGGTGTGGCTCAACCTCGTTATATTTATAGAGTTCAATCAATTGAGATTAATTCTGATTTTACAGTAAAAATTGAAGCTTATTCTTTTAATTATGAAGACTTAGCTTGGAACGTAAATGATGATATTGCGTTTATAACTCAGCCTCTTTTTGATTTTACATTAGATCCTCCTTCAAGTGGAACTTTCACTTTAGATGGCGGTAATGTTCTTGGAACAAATTCGGGAAGATTAGACTGGGTTACTGCTAATGATATTAATGCAATTGAGTATTTAATTGAAATATCATCTAATAGCGGAACAACTTGGACCGAATTAGGAACAACTACTTCTAATACCTTTGATGTTCAAGGCTTACAAACAGGAGTTTACGACTTTAGTATTAGATCTAGATCTTCTTTAGGTTCTTTATCTAGTAGACTATTAATAGAAAACAAAACAATTCAACTTAAAACTGTAGAAAAAGTAGCTGTTATTTACGCTAATAATGATAACTTAGCAACTAATACTCAAAGTTATACTAAAGGCTCTAATGAATTTGTTGCCTTTAAAAATTATGACAGTGACTTGCCTACTTTGCCAATTCGTTCAGGTCTTACTTTTTCTAGGTTTGTAGGGATAAGTATTGGGAGCATATCAAAATCAGGTGATGATGTTACCATTAATTATACTGATGGAACTACCGATACTTTTATTGTAAATGGAGTAGCTTCTGTTAGTAAAGTAAACGGTGTTTTAACTATTACTTATGATGATGGAAGCACTAGTACACTTACGGATGGAACAGATGGTAATGGAATTAATAGTGTTACTAAATCTGGCACTACTGTAACTGTTACTTACGATGACAGTACAACTAATACTTTTACAGTTGAAGATGGTGTAGACTCTATTCAAGGTGATCCTGATTATGTTACTGTTTCAAATATTTCTAAAACAGGATCAGGAAGCTATTCTGCAAATCATATTGATGTTGATTTTACTTTTAATCAGGCCGGAACCGTAGTAGCAAAAAGAAGGTATAGAGTTGCTAGATCTAGTAATACTTGGAATTCCACAATATCTTCTAGAGACGGTGATATTTCTGATGAAACGAATGTAAGTAGATTAACCCCTAGTATTTCTATTTCTGGAACTTCTGCTTTACTAACTGTTACTTATTCTCATGGTGGAATTACATCTGTTGCTTCTGCACCTTTAAATATTATTGCTGATGGTGTAGGGATTACCTCTGTATCAAAAACAAATCAAACTGTTACTGTTACTTACGATGATAGTAGTACTGATACTTTTACAGTTAATGGAGTAAGTAATGTTTCAAAAGTTGGTAATCAACTTACTATTACTTATGATGATGGTACAACTAGCACAATTGATGATGGTATTGATGGTGATGATGGTAATGGAATTGCTTCAGTATCTAAATCGGGAACTACTGTAACGGTTACTTATGATGATAACACTACTAATACTTTTACAGTTGAAGACGGTGTGGATGCAATTTATGCAGATCCAGATCCGGTAACAACTTTTAGTATTACTAAAGATCAAGAAGCAGGTACTTATTCAGCAAATCATATTGATGTTGATTTTGAGTTTAGACAAGGATCTACTACAGTTGCAAAACGAAGATATAGATTAGCACGATCAGGAGATAGTTGGGGAACCTTAAGTACAAGAGATGGTGATATTTCTGATGAGTTAAATGTGAGTAGGCTTTCAGCTTCAACAAATATATCTAATCAAAATGCCACTATACTTATAACTTATTCACATAACAATATTACTTCTATTGGCTCTGCAACTTTAAATATTATTTTAAATAATAATAAAGGTGATCCTGGAAATCCTGGAGCTACCGGAGCTAGAGGTGCTGGTTGGTGGAGATATAACACAGGCAATACTAACTCTGTTACTGGATTAAACAATACTACTCTTAATAGTTACTTTTCAACAGCTACAGGTTTAACTGTCGTAGCTGGAGACAGATTAATTGTCTCTAACGATAATGATGAAGCAACAAGTTATTTAAGAAATAATGCTAATACTAGTTGGACAGAACAAGCAGAATTTATTGATGGAGATTTACTAGTCAACGGTACAGTAACTGCAAATGCGTTATCAGCTGATTCTGTTACTGCAGATAAAATTGATGTAACAAGCCTAAGTGTTATTACTGCAAGCTTAGGTGATGTAGATATTGACAACACGCTAGAACTTTCTGGACCTGTTTCCGGATTTATTGCAGGAAGAACTTCTACTGCTGACTTTGGTACTGACGGTTTTTATATTGGTAGGACTAGTACTACAGGTAATACTGCAACAGGCTTTCAATTGTCTCATACAAGCTTAGCAGGTAATACGCATCCTCAATTGTCTAACGGAACCCTTCAAGGGATTATTCATGATGACGAAACTGGTTTAAGGGTTTACGAGCCTGTTTTTTATCAACGAGGCACGGCTAATGCATCAGGGGGTCTAATTACCACTACTAATCAAGATATTACTTTATCTAAGGGGGATATTCATACTGTTACCATTATTGGCGGCGGCGGTGGCGGTGGCCATGGTGCGCAAGGTAACTATTTTGCCCCTTCTTCTTCTTTACAAGGCGCTGGCGGCGGCACAACTACTGCTACTTTAAATGGAGCTAGTGGCTTTAACGGAACTCGGACCTATAGTGCAGCAGGAGGCACTGGTGGATTAAGCGGATTTGTATCTGGAGCTAATAGTGATGAAAGCGGCGGTAACTCAGCAAACTCAGGAAACTCTGGAGAAGCTTCTGTGTTTGGTCCAGGAGGCTCTCCTGCAGGGGGTTATACAGGGGGTGATGCCCCTAGTACTTCTTACGGCGCAGGGGGTGCTGGTGGTCACGGTATTAATGACTCAAATACTTACGGTGAAAACGGAGGTGATGGTGGATCTCACGGTCAAACTCTAACTATTACTTATGATCTTACTAATGCTAGTAATGATGGTACTTTAACAGCAAATGCAATTGGCGCTGGAGGGGGAGGTAATAACACTGCTACTCCTGGATTTAATAATAATACAGCTGGTGACGGAGGTGATGGTGCTTCAGGTGCTATTGCTGTAGCAGGAGTTCTTGATGGTTATAAGGCTATTACTTTAGAAGATATACATGACCCTGTTTATTTAAGCGGCGCTGAAAAATTAGCATCTAATAATTATCCTACTAACCAAAGTTACCCTTCAGGTAATTCTTTTAATGGAGGAACTAATGGACGTTGGGGCTACTTAAGTTATACAGGTAGTAAATCAAATAGAGGTCCATTTAATTTTTCAGGTGCAGGATCATGGGTTAAAGTAGGCGAAACTTATTCTTCTTCCGGATTAAGTGGACCTGTTTCAGGAGTTGAATATTATTTAGCTGCTGGAGGGAGTATTTCTATTAATAGTAATGATAATAGATTTTTAAGTATTAATTATGTTGATCTTTAAACCTAAAGACCTAAGCAAGTCTTGAAACTGCTTTAATAAGGAAAAAACAAATGACATTAAAAATTTCTAAAATTCATAGTGCATCTTACGATTCGCTTGGCCAAATTATTTTTAATGTAGATTGCGGCGAAGAACACTTAAACATTACAACTTCTATTCAAGCAGATCTTCCTAAAAATTTGCACAATAATGCATTGTTAAGAGAATTTTTAGAAAATAATGAAGTACAGCCTTATATTAATTTATTAAGTAATCAAGAACAAAATGAACATGAAATTTATTTAAGGCAAGAAAAACGTACTAAAAAATTCTCTGAAACATTAGACAAATTAAATCCTCTTTGGATTAATTCAATGAGCGAATCTGAGTTATCAGAATTAAATGTTTGGCGTCAAGCTTGGTTAGATTATCCTAACAATTTAGACAGCGAAGAGCCAGCGGATATTTCCATATTTTAAGATAAGTATAAAAAATTATGTTAGATAAAATTATTAGAATATTTAAAAAAGAAAAACCAATTATTACATTTAGTTGTGCAGAGCATTTGCTAGATGTAATACCACACCCTGTAGAAGCAAATAAAGCGCTTCCTAATTGGTTTAAACAATTAAAACCAAAAATTGAAAACACTGATAAAAGCCAACCATCAACTGCTAAAAAATGTGTGCCTATGCTAGACGCTATGTCTCAGGGTTATATCATCCCGCTATGGGGCGAGATTCATGTTAAAGTAACACAACAATATGCGCTTTATAATGCTAGTGGCAATTTAATAAGGAACGTTCCAGAATTAAAAGATCCAATATCAAAAATAAAAGGTCGGTTAGTAGATAATCAAATAGTTAATGAAATCAAAAAAGATGGTCTTTTTATATGGATGAAATTCCCTAAAGGATTTGAAAAATTGTTAGGCTACGATTTATCTAATCATGGCTGGGCTCAAGTCGGAGAACTTTGTCCTTTAAAAAAATTTAAATTAGGACAAGTTCTTTTAAAATTTAATAATCCGTGGACTATTGAAACTAGTAAAGGTTGGTCAACTCAATTTAAAAATCCTTCTAATAATTTTGAAAATCAATTTGTTTTATTTGAAGGAACAGTAGATACCGACACTTATCATCAAGAAGTTAATTTACCTTATATTTGGACAGGCGAAGAAATAGGAGAATGGATAATACCTAAAGGTACCCCTATTGTTCAAGTAATTCCATTTAAAAGAGAAAAATTAAAATTAAATGTAGAAAAACATGATCAAGTTAAAATAAAAGCAATACGTTCGCTTTTAAGTTCTGTCTTTCAAGATAGATACAAAAATCTTTTTTGGCATAAAAGAAAACAAAAATAGGAGTAATAAATGGCAATAGCAATGGAAAGAATTTTACAGTGGCAAATTATGCCTCGCTTAATGATGCTAGCTGTTACAGTTTTAACATATCAATCAGTGCATTGGTATATGTCGTTGCCAGATCCTACAGTACAACAGAGTGGCTTAGTTTCAGTGTGCATGGGCGCACTAACAGGCTGCTTTGCTGTATGGCTTGGTAATGAAAAGCATAAAGAGAAATAATATGAATGATTTAAAACTTCCTGTTGCATTAGTATTTGCAATGGCTATTCAATTAGCAGCAGGAGTATGGTGGGTTTCTAAGCAAGCTCACACAATTCAAGACTTAGGATCACAAGTAAAAGTTATGCAGCAAGAAATTGAAGTATTAATTATAGACAGTAATGACTTAATTGATTTTGCAACTTTTACAGAAAACAAATGGGCTGAAGCTTACGATGAAGATCCTTCCTACATTCGTAAGTTCGGAACAAAATAGGAGATAAAATGTCTTTTAAACTCTCAAAAAGATCATTAGACAAGTTAGAAGGTGTTAATCATAACTTGGTTAACGTAGTGCATAAGGCTATTCAAATCACTAAAGTAGACTTTGGTGTTGTGTACGGACTTAGAACACTTGAAGAACAAAAGAAATTAGTAGCGGCAGGTAAATCTCAAACTTTAAAATCAAAACATCTTGACGGTAACGCTGTAGACCTTATGGCCTATGTAGACGGTAAAGGGTGTTGGGAACTTAATGTTTATGATGATCTTGCAGACGCCATGAAAGAAGCTGCTATTGCAGAAGGTGTTCCAATACGTTGGGGAGCTGCTTGGCATATTCCTGATATTCGTGATTGGAAAGGTACAGCAGAGGCTGCTATGATGTCTTACATTGATACTCGAAGATCACAAAACAGACGTCCATTTATTGATGGACCTCACTTTGAGTTAGCCTCATGATAGGTCAAATTATAGGTGCTGTAGGTAGCTTAGCGTCTACGTGGGTAGATGGTAAAGTAGCTGTGCAAAAAGCCAACGCAGAAATTAAAGTTAAACAAGCTACAGGTGAAATTGATTGGGATATTGAAGCAATTAAAGCTACTCAAAACTCATGGAAAGACGAGTGGATAACTTTATTATTTTCAATACCTTTAATTTTAGCTTTTTGTGGCGACTGGGGTAATGTTATTGTTGCTCAAGGCTTTGCAGCCCTTGAAGCTATGCCAGCGTGGTATCAATACTCTCTTGGAGGTATTGTTAGTGCTAGCATTGGTATGCGAGGCGTTAGTAAGTTTTTTGGCAAAAAATAAATACCTGACGTTTAAGAATAAAAGATAACAAAGAGACAGATTAAACATCTGACAGTCTCTATTCAGAGGAAGCCCTTCGGGGCTTCTTCACAATACCTGACGTTTAAGAAGAACCCTTGGGGTTATTTATAATATACTTTAAAGTATACCTTAAAGTTTATTTTAATGTATATTGTTTTTATTAATAGAAAGAAATCGTTATGGCTCAAAAGAAAGACTCACGACTTACTCGTGCTGGAGTTTCTGGCTTTAATAAGCCTAAACGTACTCCTAATCATCCAACTAAGTCTCATATTGTTGTGGCTAAGTCTGGTGATCAAATTAAAACTATTAGATTTGGTTCTCAAGGAGCCGTAGGTTCTCCTAAAAAAGCTAATGAATCAGAATCTTATCGTAAACGTAGATTAGCTTGGAAAGCTCGTCATGCTACTAATATAGCCAAAGGCAAAATGTCTGCCGCATATTGGGCGAACAAAGTAAAGTGGTAAAGGAAAATAAATAATGGCACAGTTAACTAAACCAACTAAAAGTGTTAAAAAGTCTGTTGCCGATCCAAGTGCAAGTTATCATTCTTTGAAACCACTTTGGAAACGGTCAAGGGCGGTTCTACAAGGACAAGATAACGTTAAAGCTCACGATGAGTATTTAGAAGCAGAATATAAAAACCTTCTTATTCCTTTTTCTCCTAGTATGAGTCAAAAGCAATATGATTTTTATCGTTCAGAGTCAGAACTTCCAGGCTTGACTGCTCAATACTGTAAAGTACTTATTAGCGCTTTATTGCGTAAAGACTCTCATTTAAAGTTACCTGAAGAACTACCAGATGATGCTAAAGAATGGCTTAAGAATGATTTTACTCTAGACGGTAGATCATTGTTTAACTTTCTTGATAATGCTCTCTGGGAAGAACTTCAAACATCAAGAGCTTGGGTTTATGTAGATAGACCTCAAGTTAGCGAGCAAGAGTACGACAATTTAACTCCTGAAGAACGTGCTATGATTAAGCCGTATCCAGTAGTAATTGAAGCTGAAAACGTTATTAACATTCAGTTATCTACTCATCCTATTACACGCCAAAAGACTTTAACTCGTTGGGTTACTCGTTACTTAGTAGAAAAATATAAACCAGAAAATCCTTGGCATCCTGACTATGTAGATACAGTTTGTGATCATTACATTGATGAATCTGGAAGACTAGTATTAGACTACTATGAACACCCAGATACTAACAATGAAATTAAAGTTCTTAATGGTGACATTAAACAAGAATACAAAGAATCAGTTAGTGAAATAGGCTTTACAAAAGTCAATACAGTTTATCCAACTATGTTTGGTGAACGTTTAATGCGTATTCCTGCTTGGCCTCTTAATGGTCAGTATGAACCAGTTGAACCTGTTCTTATGCCTCTTGTTGATAGAGAAGTTTCTCTTTACAATAAAGTATCAAGACGAAATCACCTGCTTTACGGTGCTGCTACTTATACCCCTGTTGTACAATCAGATATGACAGACGAGGAATTTGACGACATTGTAAATGCAGGGTTAGGTACTTGGTTAAGAGTACGTAAAGATGAATCTATCACTGTACTTGAAACACCTACTTCAGCTTTAGCTGACATGGAAAAAGCTATTCAAGGCACAGTAGAAGAAATGGCTAAGATGGGTATTCGAATGCTCTCACCAGAGCAAGCAGCTTCGGGTGTAGCACTAGAAATCCGTAATGCTTCTCAAACAGCACAGCTAGGTACACTTAATGCTAAGGTATCAGGTACTATTCGTGAAGTAATGGCATTTATGCTTAACTGGTATTACAATACTATGTATACAGGCGATGACATTGAATTCCAAATGTCTAGTGACTTCTCTCCAATTGTAGGCGGTGAAGGTGCTATGCGTCTTGTTTCTGAATGGTATCAGTCAGGAATTATTAGTCGTTCAACTTGGATTAACATTGCTAAATACAATGACTTTTTACCTGCTGATTATAGTGACGAAGAAGCAATTGAAGAAATACAAACTGATCCGCTAGCAGTACAAAATAGCGCCGATCCTCAGATAGATATTGAGGAATAACATTTTACTACTCAATGGAGTACTAGATGGATATCAATTTAAAACTTTATGATCGTATTGTCGATCACATGACTGACGTAAGACTATACGAAGAGGGTGTTCAGTTACAAAATAAACGTATTATGCGTAGGCATAGAAAAAGGCTTAGAGATATATTGTCAGAAAGATTAACTAATGATGTTACTCCTGAAATAAATCGTTTTGGTCGAGAAATGTTAACTCATCAGACTAGCTCTCTAAAAGAATTTTCAACGTCTCAACTGGACTTTCATTCGGACAATCTAAACAAAGAACTTAATAAATTCTATAAGGTATCAAAGCCACGTAGTAAAGAATTACTTGCTGAAATAACTGGACAAAACATTAAAGGTGTTAAAACAGTTACTCAAAACATTAAAAACATTTCAGCAGGTGAACTTGTTAGAATACAATCTAAAGTAAAAGCAGGACTTGCTAAAGGCGAAGCGCCTAAAGATATTATTAATAACGTTCTTAAAACTACTAAGCTTACGGAGCATCAAGCTAAAACTTTAACTAGAACCTCTATAACAAGCACTCAAACTGCAGCCTTAAACAAAGTTGTAAAAGCAAACTCTCATGTAGTAAAAGGCTATGTTTTTACTGCTGTGCTTGATAGTCGTACTAGCCCTATTTGTTCTTATCATAATGGAAAGATTTATGATGTTAGTGATAGACGCTTTACTCCCCCTTTGCATTGGAATTGCCGTAGTTCTTTGGTGCCTGTCTTAAAGTCTAAAGAAGAACTTCAAAAAGAAACTACAAGTAGGCTTAATAAAACAAACCTTGCAAAAAAGAAAGAAGAATCGCTTTCAGGTGTTGCACCTAAAGTAGAATCTTACGGAGCATGGTTAAAACGTCAAGCGTTTGATATTCAATCTAAACTTCTTGGGGGCATGGATCAAGCTAATTTATTTAGGCAAGGCAAACTAAAAGCAGAGCAATATATTACACCTAAAGGTAAAGCACTCTCTATTCAAGCTTTAAGAAATAAAGCTACTAATGCTACTGCTATTTTTGCACCTAAGCAAAAACTTAGAGAGCAAGCAGTAGATATTCAAGCTAAACGCCCTAGTTCTATGATACGTTCACCAGAACAAAAAGCTTTAGTAAGGCAAATGTTTTTACTTGATGCTGATGACTACTCTAAAACCATGTCTTTAACAGACTATAAAGGTACTAGCCTTGCAGGAAAAACTGCTTCTAGGCGTAGGGTGGGTAATGAGTTTGATGAACGTAATTTTAGTGCTGATCCACTAACAGGTGAAATTAAAAACAATAACATTTATGATCCTGACTTTAATTTGTATCAAGAACGTATTGATTTTATGCGTAACTCTAAGCTTCTCAAACAAGATGAAAAAGATTTTATTGAAAGCATTGCAGCAGGATTAGACGATAAGATTTCAGTTAATCAACAAACTGTTGTAATTGAAAACTTAAGAGTCGTATTTGAACGTTATGCAAAAGATAAAAAACCTTGGAATGATGTTGCTGCAGTGTTAAGAGCAGAAAATAGATTTGCTGTACAAAACGTTTCTAGGCTATTAGATACACGATCACGTAAACGTTCTGAAATGTTTGTTAGTTATTTGTCTCAAGATAAACCTCAAGTTCAAATCATGGGGAAGTACTATACTTTCGAAAATTTAATTGATAGCCAATTAAAAGATCAACGATATATTGACGCATGGCGTAGAACTGAAGGTAAAAAATTAGCTACTAAAATGTTTTTTAAAGGACGAGCGCCATTAAGAATTTATTTTAAAAAATTTACTGATAAGTATCCTACTAAAAAACGACTTATTAAACAATTAAAAAAAGACTCTGGTTTTGCTAAACTTTTAAAATTACAAAAGTTAGTAACTGAACCTTCTGATTCTTTGATTACTAAACTAGCTGCCCGTAATAGAGAAACTATACGTAGGCTTTTAGATGCTGAGTTTTTAATTATAAATAAAAAACCTACTTCTAAGTTGTTTGATGAAAAAGCTTTAGATAGTTTAACTAATATTACTAAGTTAGTTGCATCAGGCCAGTCTACTGATTATGATACTTTAGCTATTAATATAGGAAAAAGATTTTCTAAAGACTTTGAAAATATTATACCTTTTACTAAGCATACTTTAAAAGACTTTCATAAAGAAGGATCTAGAATACTCGACTTTATGGTAGATCAAGGTCTTATTAAAGTTCAATTTAGAGGTAAAACTCGTAGAGGTGTTTTAGACTTAGACACAGGCAGGGCTTCTGGTGGTTGGGCAGACAGTATTTCTAGAGAAGTAATTGTTGTAGATAAAACATTACTTAAACTTCAAGAAGCAGAGCGTAAAGTTACTATTGCTAGAAGGCTTGGAACTGTCTACGATAGAGATCGGCTTTATGTAAAAGCTAACAAAAAGACATATGTAGATGCTAGAGGTAATGAAACAGGAATACCTTTAATTTCTAGAGATAAATTTCCGGATTACGATAAAAAACAAATTGATCGTGAAATGGCACAAATGCTTAATCATGTAATGGATGTTGAATATGGAGTTGATAACGAGTTCTTCGGGTTTATGGATGATATTGCTAGATTCAGGGATCCAAGAGGGCAATCTAAATACTATGACAGTATTAATGAGTTTCGTCATGAAATTTTAAATCGAGGAGAACAAGGCTATGGACTTATGTCTACTGCTAAGTATCATGCTCAGAGAGGGAAAAATTTTAGGACTCAAGCGTTTATTGATTCTAGAGGTCGAGTTTATCACAGAGGATATCTTACACCTACGGGCGGTGAATTAGTTAGACCTTTTCTTAATTCAGGAAAAGCTGTTAATATGAGTACTGAAGCTTTAGATGAGCTTAGAATTCAAATAGGGGCATTAATCGGTCCAGGAACTGAGGCTCTTACTCAGGCAGGGCGTAATGCTATATTTAATCGCAATGAAGCTAAAATTATTGAGTTAGGTAATATTATGATGTCTAAAACTCAAAGAGACAGACGTCTTAGAGAGTTTCTTGAGCATCCATTAATAAGAGGTC
>Ga0255775_1000742_pt1 | contig 32357 bp, 44 predicted proteins | sample 011ome_26_FD_179973 | JGI IMG/M metagenome (GOLD analysis project Ga0255775, IMG submission 179973) | Coastal salt marsh microbial communities from the Groves Creek Marsh, Skidaway Island, Georgia - 011511BT metaG (version 2) | ecosystem: Environmental > Aquatic > Marine > Intertidal zone > Salt...
GTTCCACCAACCGTAATGTTACCTGCTACATCAAGGGTTGTTGCTGTGTTAAAGGTTACAACCTCAACACCTTTGCCAATATATGACATATTAAACCTCCCTTATGTGATTTCTAGAAGTGACGCAATAGCATCTGCTGAAGATAAAACATTACTAGTTACCTTCAGAGTATCTCCTGGTTCCATTACTACTTTCTGTTCTCCACCAACTACAACAAGGCTACTGCCTACAGGAATTGGTGCATCTTTAATAATATAAACGCTATCTTCAGCGCCGCTTGTTCTTGTACTAGCATCTAACTCTACATCAATAACAATTTGACTAGCTACAATATTAGCTACTGTAAGTCCAATAATTGTTGTTTGTGTAGCAGCTGGACAAGTGTAAAGCGTAGCAGCAGAAGTTCCAATAGCGGTATCTGTTTTACTTTTAAAACTATTAGCCATAGTTATCTCCTATTATCCTAGTGCAATAGCCATAGCTACCGCTGCATTGTTTGCTTCTGTTACTGCAAAGGCAGTTGTTGAAATACTAGTGTTATTAGTTCCGCTTGCCTGTGTAGTACCTGTTACAGTACTTGCAAGTACACCATCGATACTTGGTGCTGAAATAGGTCCAGTGAAAGTAGCACCAGTTATTGCAGCAAAACCAGAACCTGAAACATAGGCTGCAACCCAAGCACTACCTGTGTAAACTTTCATTACATCATCAGTAGTGTTATAGTATAACATACCTGCTTGTAGCGGATCACCATCGTTATCAGTAGTAGGGTCTGCTGCTTTAGCGCCAAGGTACTTATCATCAAAATTATCAAAGGCTGCTAAGGCTTGATCTCTTGCTGCCTCTGCTGCTGTTTGTGCACTACTTGCTGAAGTAGCTGAGCTAGCTGCGTTTGTTTCACTAGTAGCCGCATTAGTCTCTGAAGTTGCTGCGTTAGTCTCGCTAGTCGCTGCATTAGTTTCAGAAACAAGAGCTGCCGCTGCGGATGCTGCAGCATTGGTTTCACTAGTAGCTGCATTGGTCTCACTTGTTGAAGCATTACCTTCTGATGTAAGCGCTGCTGCTGCTGAGGCTGCTGCATTTATTTCAGAGGTACTTGCGTTTCCCGCTGAAGTAGCCGCATTAGTAGCACTTCCTGCTGACTGAGTAGCACTTGACGCCGCTGCAGTTTCGCTAGCAAGCGCATTTGCTTCACTTGTTGCTGAATTTGTTTCGCTAGTAGCAGCATTAGCTTCGCTAGTGGCCGCATTAGTTTCACTAGTAGCCGCATTAGTTTCACTTGTAGCAGCATTATTTTCAGATACTAGTGCGGCGGCAGCGGATGCTGCTGAAGCAGTTACTGAATTTCCAATTGAAGCTAAAGAGGCGGCTGCTGAAGTTGCACTAGCTGCGGCTGAAGCTGAAGAAACTCCAGCATTAGTAGCTGCTGTTTGTGCATCTTCAACTAGTCCAGCAAGAGAGCTGGCTAATGTAGTTACTACACTACCATCACCTGAATTGAAAAGTCCACCAAGAGAACCATCATCGGTTGCTCCTGTGGTATCAGTGGTATCTGGACTTGCAGGTGTAGCCATTAGATTAACCCTCCTGCATTATAACTCATTTGAATGTTACCGCCAGATGCTCCCCGTTTATTATCTTCATCATTTAACTCATCTATTTCTTGAGCAAACATAGCAAAGTATTTTTGTGCCTGATCATCATCTTGTAGATAAGCAAATAATTCGCCTAATGAACCCATAAGAAGAATTCTTTCATTATCATCACGTAGCCAATTATAGGCAAGCTGCCCAAGATAGTATGCACTTGTAACTGTACCACCTGCTGCGATTGCTTCAGCTTGTGTTGCATAAGGAGTTGCTACACCCCCGGTTGTAGAAAACCAAAGTTCAACAGCACCTGTTACACCTTGAGAAGACGGATTAAGTAATCCTGCAGTGTAGTTAGTTGGTGTTACATTATATAGTGCATCTAATGCTGGGAGTCTGCGGTAATAGTGTAATTCAATCTTAGTGGCTGTACCACTAGCTATTCCATCTCGGAAAGCAGGAGAAAGGATTACTGTGTTTCCTCGCCTAGTCCAGAAAGCAGAGTAATTATATTTACTTGCCGTCCAATCATTAAATGTTCTCAAATCTGTTTTTTCGTTAAAAACTCGTGTAGATTGATTTACTGCATCTACCTCTCGAATTTCAATAAATTCAATAAGGTCAGATGGTACGGTGATTTCCGTCTTACTAGGAACAAGGTTGTTTCCAGCAGTTGTTGCAGCAATCAAGTCAGTTGAGTTATAACTAATAGTGTTTTCAAGCGCAATAACCCTTAGTTTACGATATGCCTTATCTGCAGCATATCTTAAACAATCTTTGATTATGTCATCGCTAAGAACTGCGGAATCTTTATTAGACCAGTTCCTTACTAAGTCAACGAACTGCGTGTAAGTTCTTGCCATCCTTGGCCTCCTAATTAAGTATTGATTAGCAGATCGCGGTATTCAGTCATCAAGATACTTTTTAACTTCTTCATATTATTTGAATCATGCATAAACGCTGGATCATGAAGATCAATATTATGGTCTTGTAGAATCTTAATTGCTACGATATCGGGAATCGTTGCCATCTTACGATAGCCATCCTTCCTAATTCCATAATGATCTTGTTTTTCACGATCTAACCGTGCATTCTCTTTATACTGTGTTATATCTTGTGTTGCTTGCCAGTCTCCTGATTGAAGATCAAAGCCAGCGTTAATACCTTTATCTACTTCCACAGTGCTACTGTGGAATTTAAAGTCTGTTTCTTTTGACATGTCCTCGACTCCTTAATTAAGCGGCGGGTTCTGTATACGCTACAAAGCGTCCAGACTTTCCAATATAGCCAAGCTCTGCACCAGTTGGTGCGGTTGCTGGTGCTGTACCTACGGCAATCGTAGGTGTACCAACTGTAAGATGGGTAAGCTGATAGCCGCCTGCTGCGGCTGAGGCTGTACGCCATACACATGTTTCTGCGGGGTAAGTATTCCCGTTAGCAAGTTGAATAACTAGCATTTACTGTACTCCTATTATTTTATCGACAGTTATAAATTTTACCACCTGCTTTTTTATAAACAGGATCTTCTTTTAAAGTTGATGGCCCAGTACGCTCAGCATTCATAGGGTGCTTTGGGTTTGCGTATTTAGGCTTTGACTTTGGAAGAGGCATACTCTTCATACACTTTCCAGCAGCTTTACACTTGGCTGGTGATGGGCAATCTGCGCATAGTTTCATTAGTCTCTCCCAGTAATTACAGTACCACCAGCTGAATAATATTTTGAAATTTTACCACCGCCCATTTTATATGTAGCTTTTTTACCATATAGTTTTTTTATTAGTTCGTTTTTTTCTTCACGAGCAATAATTTTTGGATCTGTACTCATAGACCCATCTTTTAAAATAATACCTTTTTTATTAGCCATCATTATCTCCTATAATAAAAAGAGGGGAAGCTAGATGCCTCCCCTCAGATATTTTAGTTCAAGCCGTAGATAGCGCCACAACCTGATGGGTTGCGTACTTCCAAGGTTGACTCTTCAACCATCATGCCGACAGTTGAGTCGCCTTTCTGGCCTACATCAACTTCCTGCATTGGGCGCAGGGTTGCAACATTAAACCACATTGGATCGTAGATCAATGCAGAAAAGTCGGCTACGTTAGTAGTCGCTGCTAGGTTAGCAGGTGTTGCGTTTGAGTTGATGAACTGTACCTGGTTAGCAAGGCCCATGATGTAGTTAGGAACTACCATGAGATCGCCAAAGTCAGACATGTAGATGTCTACAGACTGGCGCAGCTTACCTGACTCATCAATGTTACGCTGAACATTGGTAGAAGCCTGGACAAGGTCAGAGAAGTCACGGCGCAGCTTTGGTGAAAGCATAACCTTTGAAGCCTTACCGCCCTGCTCGTAGATCTTCTGCATAACTGCATCAAGATCAGACAAAGCAAGTGAACCTTTAGTAGGTGCTGCAGTTGTTGTCAGTGAAGAACGAACAACCTGAGTACCATCACCAGCAACAGCAGGCGAGGCCCATTGACCAGCGTATACTACAGTATCAGCTGAGTTGATGAATGATTGGTAACCACCAGCTGAGCGTGCAGTATTACCCTGAACACCAACAGCTGCTGATACGTTGAATGAGTGAATCATGTCGTGCTCGACATCACGGCGAAGCTCTGTACCACGCTTCTTGAGCTGGTAAGCATATTCGTCTGCAATGCCTGCCTGATCTACTGCACGGCGTGTGCCTGATACAGCAATTGTCTTACCGTTGATCTGAGTGTAGTTACCCAGACGAGTGCGGTATGGGCCAGTGCGAGCAAAGCGATCGCCGACTGCAGGAGTACCTGTACCACCAGCAACAGATGGTTCGATGTAGTCAGTACCTTCAGCAATGCGTGAAGAGCCTGGAGTATCGAGTTGGTCTGTCTGCCATTCGTGATAAATTGCAGTTGCTTTAGCTTTGCCAACAGATGACATGAAAGGGGTTTCATCACGAGTAATCATTGTGATGAAGTTAGCTAGATCTTCCCGCTGGGAAACATCTTTGCCAGTTCCGCGAGCTGGACCTTGTGGTCCACCTGTGCCGCGTACACCAAGAGTGCTTGACATTTATTTATACCCTCCTAAGGTATTAAAGATTTAAGGAGCGTTCAGCAAGAGTTCTTAGAAAGGCTTGTTGTTCGTCAGCTGAAGCTTGACCACTTAAAGTGCGTCTACGAGTAGCTTCACGTGCATCTTCTTTTTGTTTAGATACAGACTTTGCTTTCCTTAACGGAGCCTTCTTTGTTGGGGTTGACTTACGTTTAACAGCACCTTTAGTAACACCTTGTTTAAGTCGTCGATAGTCATCAACAAACTTAACAATAATAGGATCAGCAATAGAATCTAAAACTTCGGGGGAAATTCCTTCCTCAATAGCAAACTGCCGGATTGCTCCAGCTGTTTCTTCATTGAAATCGGGAATAAGCGTTGGGATTGTTTCATTGAAATAATCTAACTGCTGTTTCCATTCAGTCTCGTTTGCTTGCTGCTCCTGTTGAGTAATCTGAGTAACAAGTGATTCACGTTGTTTACGAGCGTTCCAGTAATTCTTTTGCGCTTGCTCACGTTGGTCCTTGAGTTCATTTACTTCGTAGGTATCACCGTCTTTACGAGCTTGCTCAATTTTAGATTCAAGCTCATGGTATTCGGCTGATAACGTTTGTTCATTAGAATATAATACCGCAGCAGATGCTTTAGACATTACGCCTAACTCTTCCACCTTTGTTTGGTATTCTTCTTCCAACTCTTTTCTTGCGTCACCAAGTTCACGACCCTTTTTAGAAAGATGCTGTTCAGTAGAGTAACCTTTAATCAGGTCACCAAAAGAAACTTCGGCAAATTCGCCATCAACTTTGATAACAACCTTAGCTTCTAGGTCTAAGTCTTCAGTAGCATAAACATCAGATTCATCGGTAGCGGACTCTTCGTCGGCATCTTCTTCTTCAGTTTCAGCTTCTTCTTCTTCGACCTCTTCTTCAACTTCTTCGCTATCGGCTTCATCAGATTGTTCTGGGTCTTCTTCATCTGATTCTTCCGGGTCTAACTCAGGGACTTGCTCATCGGGTAGAGATCCTACGAACTCGGAGTTTCGTACAATGTCAGCCAGCAAGGCGTCTTCAGTTTGACCGTTATTAACCTCTGCGGTAGAGTCATCCATTTGGGTAGAGTCCATTTGTGCTTCGGTATCCTGTTCCATTAGTTAGCCTCCTTCTTTGGGGCTGCTTTCTGGGAATTCAATAATTTTTCATAACGCTCGACAAGTGCATGCATATCAATTAATGTCTCTGCATTAATCTTTGCTTTTCCTGCACTGCGCATTGAATCGTACTCAAGCGTATTGATCATGTCTTTATAATTTTTAAGTAGAGCTTCGATATCAATCGGTCTCATTTGTATCCTCCATAAGGTGTGGGATGTTCTTCCCATACATCTCGAAGTTTATCATTCTTTCCTTAACACTACCAAGTGCCATGGCTGAAGAGTAGAGGAACTCTCGAGATTTAGTTTCATGCGGCTCCGTCTTGAGCCACTCTAAAAAGAAGTCAACTAAGACTTCACCATATACTTCATCAAAGAACTCATCCCGTTCTTTGGCAGCGAAGTGCCCCTTTACGTGAGCACGACGCGCCAATTCTTCAGGATGAATTTTATGATTACCGTATGATTTATTATTACTCAGCTTCGTCTCAGCTGACTTACGGTACTTATCCATTTATCCTCTCTTATTCCGGTGACTGTGGTGGTTGTAGTAAGCCACGTGCCATCATTAAGATTTCTTTATAATCAGGATGTGGAGGAAGGTCTGCACCTTCTTTAAGAGCCCTAATGCTAAGGTCTGCCCACTCCTGGAAGTGCTTATCAATTGCCACTGCAAGTTGCTTAGAGTTATCATCGAATGTATTCTTTGATTGAGCATTCGTATACATAACATTAGCTTCTGACAAGGCAATTTCTGCTTCAGCTTTTCTTTGCTCAGCCTGCTTCGCAGCTTCAGCCATTTGAGACTGTTGCTGAATTGCTTGCTGTGCTTTCTGCTGAAACTCATCGGTAGTATAGTCTTCAAGGAAGTCATTACTATCGAGATCCATTGCTTCAATTAGTTTAGTTGCTAAGACTGCAGGAGCAGCGGGCTTAACAACCATACCGGCACCTTGCTGATTAAGAGCAGGTAAAATCTCTGCACCAACCTTAGATAGTTTAGCAATCTTTGTAGCATTTGAGTTTTCACCGATATCAAGCAATACTTCAACTTCCATTTTAGAAGGAAGTGTCTCGAGGTTAATAGTTTTAAACACCCCTTGCATGTTATAAGTGAAGTCACCTTTCAGCGATTCTTTTAAAGTATGATACACACCACTAACTAACCGCTTGAAACCTGTCTCAGCAAATCGACGTGCAATATGTTGGATACGTTTCTGCGCAGCTGATTGTACAGCTGAAAGCTTTTGCTCAGAGTTACCTGATACATATAGTGTATCATTCAAACCTTGCGCAGCCTTTGACATACCAGTAGCCTGCTCTTTAATAAGCTGTAAATGTTCTAGTAGCGGGACAGTACCTGTAGAGATTGCCTCTGGCGGTAGCTGTTGAACTGCACCCATAGGACTTCCATTAGTTGGAATAATCTGCTTAGGTTTCATATTCTGCAGTGCGCTAAAGTCAACTACGTTTGGATCAGCTAGCTTCGGTGAGTAGTTAGTAAGATATGTATTCTCAACAAAACCCCGTAGGATTGCAGTAGATGCAAGTGTTGAGCTACGTGTGAAGTCGGCCATTGATAGACCGAAATATTCGTGAGGAATACCAAACGGAACAATATCAGCAAGTGGAACCATATCACAATCTTCTTCATGCAGAATAAAGTTACCTGCTACTATAAGATGCTTAAGCTCAGCAATACCATCACCATCACGATCTACGTGTAGCCAGCATTCAGTTACAACAACTTCACGACTAGCTTCAAGAGGTGTCTCGCTTACTGAATTTGACCCTTGATAGTACTCTTGACCGGTAATTTGTTTTCTTGCTGCAACATCCTGAGCGTAGTCCAGTGCACCATTCCAGGTTGTACCATCTGCTAACTCATCCCAATCTAAAATAGCATCAGCCATATCTGGATAGTACTTACGGATTTCAGACCGGGTCATACTATTCTGGATACCAACAAAAGAAGCATCTTCAATTGATGTTGCATCCCTAGAAATACGGAAGTTTTCCGGCGGTACAAGCTCAAGCTTAACGCGAGACTTGTTAATTTCCCGGCGAACACGCACATTAACATATATAAGTTCTACTTCTGGTGCCATACCATCGGAAGTTGGCTTAGCACGGTTCTCAAATTCCAGGTCCCCTACGATTTCTAAACTATCATCTGATAAGATTTCATCTAGTTTAGTCTGGCTAATTTCTTCATATTCTTCAAATACGTAGTCATAGTCTTCAATATAAGCCCAACGAATAACAGAGTTCTTCCATAGTAGTGCAGATTTCATCCACTGCTCTATAAGTTCCCAACCATTATTCTGTTTAAAAATTGCGTAGTTTACTAACATCGCTGCATCTTTAGCGCCCTGGAATGCACCTGGGCTATCGTTCCATGGTAGGAATCGACCAATGCGCTGGTTGCTTAGGAACAGATCACACAATACTGCGGTATATGCTTCAATAACTTCTGTAGTTGAAGTGTCAACGATTGCTGAAACACCCTGAGGTGCGAGGTGGGCAACTGGTAATCCAGCATACTCATATGTTGCTTTAAGCCGTTCTCTTGCAAGGTCTGATGAATTAAGCCAATCACCTGTTGAGTTGTTTACACCACTCTCAATTAGATTAACTAACTGCTCATCAGTTACACTTTCTTTATACCCTTGAGGTGTAGACATTAATACTTACCTCCGGTATTTGAATAGATTGGTTTAGACTTCTCTAGTTCCTTTACAGAATACTTACCTGCTTTAGGGAGAGGCGCCTGCGGCTTCTTAGCTGGTTTCAGCTTTTGTGGTTCTTGAACAAATCGTGACATGTACCGCTCCTGGGTTTATGTTCTATGTGTACGTACTTTAGCAGCAATCTTTTTAGGTTGCTTTGAATGCTGTTTACCAGCTTTCGTATCTTTCCGTTTCTTCTTAGTTGTTGCAGCATACTCAGCAGCTGATAATGCTTTAACAGCAGAAGCCGGCATATATCTTTCACCAGTGGCTAATGGTCCTTGAGTAGAGGGTTTACCACTTCGGGTCCGCCATTTCTCCGAGGTCCATTTGCTTAGGCTCTTTTGCGTAGGCTTCTTTGCCATTAGTCTCTGTAGCCTCCACCCTTTGCTTTATATTGCTTAGCAAGCATTTGAGCTTTACGAGCCGACCATTGGCCCGGTCTACCGCCTTTATTACTTGCTTTAATGCGGTTAAACAAGTTCTTTCGCATGGTCGGTTTTGTATAATTTCCTGCTGCATTAACTGCCATCTATTCATACCCCTGTCCTTTTAATCTACGGATCTCAGCCTCTAGTTCTTCAATACGGCGAGCCCTCATCAGCGCTTTACTACGCCATTGATTACGAGATTTGATTAGCTCTTCAGCATATTTCTCATCTACCATTTTACTTTATGCGACCAATACTTTGCAGATAGCGGACCTGCTGGTGCACCTTGCGCATTATGACGAGCATAGTAGGATTTCTTACGGGCTTTATCTTTAGCAGACTGAGGGTTTTTACCTGCGCCTGTTACACCTTGCTGACCAAACCGAATTAGCTTTTCTTTACCGCCTGACCTTGCAAGGACGGCGTGTGATTTGGTCTTATGACCTGGTGTGCGCTTTGGTTTATTATATCCGGAGAATCTTTCTCCTGCTTTTTCAACTGACATAAATTTTCTCCATCTCCCCAATGTACTACCGGGTTTTTATAATATTTACTTTTTTGTTTACATTTTATTTTCATGGCCCATCCAGATACCGAATACCCCTGTCATGACACCCATAACAACAGATACAAAAGCAGACTGTGCACCAGTCGGCGCATCAAGTGCCATGAACCATTCAGCACATCGCCAGGACATAAGGGTAGATATAAGCATCATAAACCGCGGAAGTATCTTCCATTTAAGAAATGTTTCTACTGACATTCTATTCTCTCTAAGCGAGCGAGGGACAGCACTACCTGTTTCCCTCGATCTGACACCTGCCCGACAGCGGCCATATATAACATCCTAAGGTAGCGAATCTTTGCACGAATGACATAACTTCGGTGGTGATCTAAATAAAGTGGCGGATTTATCCCCTACCTCCGCCGGGGTAGTGAGGACACGGGAACTCTAAAGCCACTGTGTATTCTCTTGAGTATCACCAGAAAACTTCTGGGACCAAGGAACTTTATTCACAGTTAGCTTATCATAGTGTGTACGCAATGTTTCAAGAGCAATAGCTGTCGCCATAACAGTATCATCATGACACCCGGCTGCAGCTTCGGTCTTACCTGAATTAGTACTAATATAATCTTTCAGTTCTTGAATCATTACTTTAGAGGCAATCCATATATCATCATTCTCAATAGCATTCTTTAAGTTACCAATGATATGTGGTTTAGTTACCTGAGTTGTCCTAAATCCAGGTACTTGCCCTTCTTCCTTCGATATGGAAGAAATCTTAGTTTGTTTATATAAATTAATGTAATTCATCTGGGTCAATCGAGATAACGTGGCGACGCCCATAGAATTACTTTCAACAGTCAATAGTGCATTATTATAGTATCTACCTAGATAAAACAGAAGATCACCAAACTTACTAGGATCCAAGTGGTTGTCTCTAAACAAACCAACTACTTTTCTATTTATATCTAAGACTACTGCTGTTGAATAATCTTGACCCACCCCAAGTGCAACATCTGCAGCAACAATATAATTACTATCCCAATCAGGGTAGTCCCATATATGTAGCTTACCTTCACTAGAAGGTTCCCATGTTGACGAAGCATAGTCAAAGTTCATCTTCTTATCAGGTTCGATAGGGATCAGCTTAGCTGTTTTCTCTGGATCAAACACAGAAGAGCCTGCTGTAATAAACGCTTCATCGGGAGACGCTGGGTATTCCTGGCGGAATTTTAATTCCCCACCTTCAGCAATCTTCAACCGACGCCAGTAGAGTTGACCATCATTTAGATCGTACTGTTCTACTAGTAGATCCTCTTCCAAGGATCGTTCAAAACCTTCCGGTGGTTCTCTCCAGTATTCGGGAGTCCGAAACCACGGAAGAAATAACGGAAGGTAATCATTCTCACCTTCTACAGCACCCTTCCACAATCTATAGAATTCACCCTTAGCACCATTAGCTGTTGACTCAATAATAACCTCTGTGCCTGGAGCCTCAGAGATACCCTGAAACAAACCCGCCAATATCTTCTCATCATGCGTCCAGAAAGCGACCTCTGAGAGATGTGCAATAGTTGGTGTAGTTCCACGTCCTGCTTCCGGAGATCCGGCTGTATATAGTCTATAAGAGCCAACAGGCCTTTCACCCGAAGCATCTTTAGGAAAATGAGGTGCTGATATAACAATTTCTTTAGCATTTGATTTAACCTCATTAGGTCTATACTCAGGATTCATATTCTTAATGATATTCCTGCTCATAGTAAACAGGGCATCTGAAGTCGCACTATCATGCGCCATAACAACAGAACGTGCATGTGGTGTGAAGTAAGTTTTCCAAAATACTCTACCAGCACAGTAAGTTGATATACCCTGTTGCCGAGCCTTAAGGATAATAGCGCGAACCTTCCCGGTTTCAGCAAGCTGTTTATCCAGCGCTTTGTTAATATCTTCCTGACATGTATTAAAGGTGAAATCAACAAAACCAGCCCTAGCATCTTTTGTAATAATCTTAATATTGTCTTTAGCAAAGCTGTTGAAGTCATTTTCATAGTCAGCTAGCTTAGTACGCTTTTGTTTCTCTTTGAGTAACTTAAGCAACTCCTTCTTATCTGTCATTGTAGTAGTCCTCACTAACTTTACTTTAAGGGGACATTTAAATTATTTATTATGAGCGTAGCGAGCTTTAAATGTCTCCTTAAAGAGGGGGAGGATATCTATACTATATATATTATAAAGTATACTATAAGATACTACATATAGTTTATAGCACCCTAAGCTAGAAGATAGGGATGTTAATAGAGGTTAAGAGTTGGTAAGAGTGGTCTAAGGATAGGTTAATTTAAACCTAATATATATATATACCCCCTATATAATTCCTAACCCCCTACTAATATCTCACAGTATCTCACACTTACCTACCCCACTTTACACTATCTCACAGTATCTCACACTTACACTTACATTTACTTGGAGTACCTCACCCTATATCTACTTAGAGTGACCTTAGGGCTATCTCACAGTACTCTCTAAAACATCTCACAGCATACTCACAGCACACTCACACTATCTCTCTCACATACTCTCTAAGTATCTCACACTGCACTCTGAAGAAGCTAACGCTTCTTTTCCTATAGTATCTATCTTATCTCTCAACAGAAAGCGAATCTCATGTTCACATTCTCTCTTCTCTTCATTCCTGTAGCCACCTTCATTATTTGGTGGTGTATCTCAACTGCAAAGGTAACACTAAATGACTAGCTATACTTACCATGTGTATCCTGATGGCACTGTTAAAATCATCTGGTGGAAATAACAACTCTGAGAGGAAGCTAACGCTTCCTTTCCAATAGTATCAAAGCGACAGCTTAACGACCTGTGCTACTAGAGTTTACTCTGAGTCAAACAGTTATCTATAAATCATCTTCAAACTTTTCTAAAAGGAATAATAATATGCAAAACTTTCAGCCACGTAATTACCGCATCGACAATGTTGAACTCAACTATGCAAAGCTTGATGCACCTGTTTCACCATTCGGCACTCCGCAATATGAGCTACAAATCGCCACTACAGATAAAACTGTAGCCGATGAATGGAAAGCTAATCATCTTCCTGTTAAACTCGACATTGACCGCGAAACCAAAAAGCCTAAAGTTCCAGAGAAATATATTGTCTCTCTGAAGCGTAAAGCCTTAAAAGCTGATGGTTCCGATAACGGTGCACCTGACGTTGTTGAAGCCGATGCTACACCAATGTCTGCATCACGCATCAAGAAACTCGGCAACGGTTCAATCGGCAACGTATTCGTCTACCAGATGTACTACGAAGTCGCTGGCCGTAGCGGTATTAGCAGCTCACTGACCTCAATTCAAGTTGCTAAATACGACGAATACAAAGGTTCCGCAACATTCGAACCTATCGCAAATCTCGATTCAGATTCAGCACCTGCTGCATTTGCACCGATCTCGAATGAACCTGCAGCTTCAACTGCTAACCCATTCTAAACACTCACAGTCCGCTGTCTCTCTCCCTGGCAGCGGACTGGTTTACTGCGAACCTACATCCGACACCTTGATCGAAGGCTAACGCCTTCTTTCCCAAGCAACATACGTTTATTTGTATGCTCTGCTTTATTTATACTTCCTGAGTACGAAGATAAACTGCTCACCTCATTCTAATTTGCGCGCACCGAGCTAGCTACGCAAATGTTGTCAGAGTCAGACTCGAACCCGATAGCTCGCGAGACATCAACGTCTCGATACATGCAAGTCTACTTCCTAAGCACGAAGTCAAACTGCTTACCTTATTCAACTTCGAAGCCGGCATTGCGAGTGTCGGTGTACAGCTCAAACTGTGCAGCAGCGCCGGTGTAAATGCGCTTCGCCCGTTCCTATAGCAGCTCTAGTGTTGTAGCACATTCTCTCCTTGTGTGCTCCACTAGAGCGCTTGCTTTTTCCTAAACCCACAACCGAAAGGTACTAACATGTACGCTGAATCTGACGATGTTGTTGCTGTTGCACACATCACCAAAGAGTTTACATTAATTGATCCACTTTCTGAAGATGAAGCCTACATGCTAACCACAACAGCAGAGGCTTCACACATCTCAATTATGATTAATGCCACTGGTCGTATCATCTCACTCGGCTGTGATGAACTCGAAACAGCTACTGCATTACTATCTGAACTCGGCTTAATCGAATCAATTGGTAAAATACGTGAAATCACTGAGTGGGATATCGTAGGCTTATCGCAACCATACGAACTCGAAATCGACTTTACACCAGAAAAGGGTAACGACAATGGCCCAAGTATTGCTTAATGAACTTCGTCATGCTATTGATAATTATAAATTCACTATCACATCTAAAAATGATCCTCAGCTTCTACGTCTTAAACAACTCGTAAGCTCTCATAATAAACGAGTTCGCTCTATGGCTAGACGCTTTAATAGCTACAACTCTGACCAACTACTTCGTGTTAGTCTCATGGCTCGTGGTAAACGTCGTGATAAATACGGTAGACGTCTACATTCAAACTGCGATTCTAATCTACAACATAAATATGCTTCGCGGTTCGATGTCTACATTCACAAAGATTCCACAGGCAATCGCGAACTAACCGAAGAAATCACGACTGGCTTATCAACCGGTCAACAGCGTAAAATACGCGCAACTAAATTCGCTCGTCTTAAACAAGAATGGCAAGACGATGACAAACTACGTCGCAACGGTATATACTTCCATCGCATTAATAATGAAAAAGTATATATGCCTTACGATAAATACGTAGCACATGCTCGTGCTATGCACCCGAATATGCCTGAAGCCACTTTCAATCGTATCTTCTGTAATTAACATATCAACCAATCCGGAATAGTAACGGCCGGATTATGAAAGGTTTATCGTTCTATGCTAGTTGAAATCATGACATTCCTCGGCTTCTTCCTTCCCGCTTTATTTGTTGTCCGAGCTGTCAATTATTATTTGAGGTAAATATGTCTAAACTCGATGAACTTATGACTGCACATGTTAAATCTAACCTTTCCTATATTCGTCTAGCAATACAACCAGCTAGCCGTTTTATCACTGATAATAAAGAAGAAGAAGAAATTGCTAGCTTCCTGTGGCAATGGATGAAGACTGCTCATGCCGATATCGATCGCGAACAGCGTCAAGAAGCTATTCAAAATCGGAGCAACTTAAACAACGGCCATACGAAAGCGAGCCACTAATGCTTATCCCTGATATTATCGCAACTCGATTCTACGAGTTCTTCGAAAAAGAATTATATGACTTTACATTCACATTCAAAACCGAAGCAAACATCGGTAATGACCAAACAATCATGTCGCTATGCGAAGCCGCCGTTTGTGCAGCTTACAATATCACTCACGAAGAATATGTCGACGAAGCGACTGACATTGAATACGACGAAATCTTTGGCCAAGCTGCAATCATGACCGAACAAGTTGTTAACATCATGCTTACAAAATTTGCGGAGCAACACAATGGCCATTGAAGAAACTCAATCAGCCGGTCTATCTCGTTTACATCTTATGGAAGCTATGTTCCATCTCGATCATGCAATCGAGCATCTCATTAATCTATGTAATGACGAAGTATGTGACGATATTCGTACTGACATACGACGCACTCAAAACCAACTCGAGATAATCCATACACATTTATGCGAAGAAACCGACGAACTATTCAACTTCGACGACTGGCATGGCCTCGAAGCATTCTCCGAACGCGCTCGTGAAGTCATAGGCGACTGGGGTGCATATCAATTCAGCGAATGGAAACAATCAGGAAAGGTTCCAACCAATGGGTAAACTTAAAGATCTATCATTACGTGTCCAAGAAATCATTGACACCGAAGTTCAAAATAGCTGGGATACAGCTCTCGGCACAATCGAAGATGCTAAGATTGATACAGCTGATAACATCGTTGAACAACTCGAAAGCCTCGCTAACGAATACGGCCTAGACTTCGAAGATCTCGAAGAACTATTCAAAGAAGAACCTATTCGCGATATGATCGATGAATCTATCCACTATGTCTGGGACGTGTAATGTATCAGTATGAAATCTACGTACCATCCGAATTCAAATTCGAGGTCCAATATGTCATCGATACATTCGCAATCTTCTATGGTGGCGCTACAAGCTACGAAGCCGAAGGCGTCTGGCGCGATGACGACGGCTTACCACACCGAGAAACTATCACAATTGTACGAAGCATTTCCGTCACGGAGCAAGACCTCCCAGCTCGGAACATGGCTAAATACATCGAAAACGCATGTAACCAAAAAGCAGTCCTCTGGACTAAAACTACTATTCAAGCAACTTTTGAAACCTTTGAGGAATAAGTAATGTCAACACTCATTGTAAATCCAATCGGTTCACAGAATCTTATGTTCCGCCGTACTACTAATCGCTACGGCAAACGCATTGGTACACTCAGCTCTAACCGAGGCTATCTTAAAGTATCTCGGAGTATTGCTCCGAAAACCCGTGGTCAATTCGCACCAAGGCCAGCCTAATGAATACAAAAAATCTAACAATTACCTTAGCTAACTTCGTCATATACTTCTATGCATTTGTAGGCCTCTATCACACATTCCTAGCTATTTTAGAATGAAATTAAAAAGCCACTAGAAATACTTTATGTATCTCTAGTGGCTTTATCTAATTTTTACGAACCCACATCCGAGAGTTCTCTGATTTTGCGGTCAAGTTCCTCTTCGGTCATTGACGACGCATCAAGTTGTCTCGTAGTTTGGTCAACTCTCTGCAGCTTTGGCTGCTCATATTCTGCTAACGCAATCGCTAAACGCTCAATAGTTTCCTGATCCTCAGCTTGCATTGCTTTAATAAGCTGCACCTTTAAGATCTCTACTGCTGTTGGCATCTCAGTAATAATATCATCTCGGATTTTCTTAAATTCCGACGCTGATAATTTCATAGCTTCTCGTAATGCTTTATTCCGTCTTCGCGTTTCCGCACCCTTTGCTTGCATCTCGCGAGCTTTCTCAGAGTCCATATAGGGCTTGAGATGTTTCAGGGAGTTCGGGTGTTTCCCGCAATTCTCGTATCCCATTGTTAACCTCCAAGTTAAGTGGTCTTTAAGGAGACATTTAATTTTACTAACCCACATCCCGAGTATGCTGAAGGAAAATAAAATATGACAGACTATCTAAGGATCATAAAAGAAATTGAAAATAAAGAAAAGTCGGCTATCGCCGCCTTTCCAAAGAAGAAAAGAAAGGAGCCAAAGATGGCTAAAGTAACTGCAGTACAAATTCTGCATGAAGCAGCTGAACTTAAAGAACAAAAGTCTAAAGATTACCAAGGCGGTACCTGGACAGAAGAAGATTACTTCCCATTCGGAGAAAAATCCTATGTCCACATGATTCATACCAAGTATCTACGTATGCGTAATATTGTTGAAGGTGATCAGGAAACAAACTTCGAAGCACTTGAAGATACCTTGGTAGATATGGCAGTATATTGTGCGATGTTTGCAGCTTACCTAGAAAATAAAAAGAATGATATACCTTTGTAAGCACTGCCATAACAAGCAGCACATACTAGAAAAGTTTAAAGATCTACGAATGCACTGTCGTGTTTGTAGTAATGAAATAAAAAGTGAGGATAGAATGAAATTTAAAGTTGGAGATAAGGTCGAGAAAGTTGGCGGTGACTATACATTTGTAGGTCATGTAGTAGCTACCTTCCCTAAACTCAGCGGTGTAATTCGATTAGTAGTTGAAGATGACCGCGGTGTGCTGCATGTATACGGTGAGAAGATCCTACGACTTGTTGACTAATAGAAAGGAACCAAGATGGCTTGGACTCTTGAAGCGCAATACTTACGTATCGCTAAAACAATTATAAATAATGGGCTAGACCGGGAAACGCGTAATGCAGTCACTCGGTCTTTGCCATTCCAAACCCTAGACTTTAATCTAACCGATGGTTTCTTCCCATTGCTAACAACACGCCGTATGTTTTACAAAGGTGTGCTTGGCGAATACGCTGCAATGATTAGAGGACCTAAGCATATTAAAGACTTTGAAGAATGGGGCTGTAACTATTGGAACCAATGGGCTAATGAAGATGGGACAATCAATGTTGACTACGGTAATGCATGGCGTGACTTCAATGGTGTCGACCAAATGGCGCATGTCATTGATAGTTTGCGTAACAATCCAGCTGATCGCCGTATGGTTATTAGTGGGTGGCGTCCTGATAAACTCAATGATCTTAGTCTTCCCTGTTGTCACCACAATTACCAGTTTTACGCTAACGGTAACTCATTGGATTTACTATGGATCCAAAGATCCGGAGACTGGATGGTGGGTGTTCCCAGCGATGTGGTTCTTGCTTCAGTTATGCTTTTATGTTTTGCTGATGTGGCTGGCTATACTCCTGGGAATGTTAAATTCATTGTAGGAGATGCTCATATCTATCAAGAGCATATCAATGCTGCAACTAAACAGATCCGCAGATTGCCTTGGGCTCCGCCTAAATACAAACTTAAAAGTCAATCAGATGTATATTCATTTAAGCCAGATGGCTTAGAGCTTACTGAATATAAATACGAAGACGCAATCAAATATAATGTAAAGGATTAATGATGTATAACACACGACAAGATGTTCCGTGGCATTACCATATTCAAGACATGCACGCAAAGTTCGGTGTTAATGAATGGATTGATAAACAACTTATCAAAGATGATACCGAAGCAATGAAGAAGTTCTTAGAGTTTCGTATTAACTTTCTGAAAGAAGAATTAAATGAAACAGAAAAAGCATTTAAAGAAGGTGATCCTCAAGAAATTGTTGATGGCCTTATCGACCTATGTGTTATCGCCATTGGTACACTGGATGCATTCGGCTGTGACGCCGATGGTGCTTGGGCTGAAGTCATGGACGCCAACATGGCGAAAGAGCCTGGTGTTAAGCCTTCGCGTCCCAACCCTCTGGGTCTTCCTGACCTTATTAAACCTGAGGGATGGGTTGGACCAGACCATACGCACACTACAGGTTTCCTCACAAGAATCTTTCCAAGAAAGGAAGACTAATGAAAATTAAAGTCACTCAAGAGTTCATTGACCAGTGTTATGAGCGTGCTGAAATCTATAACCCAGGTACACGTAGCAAGGAACAACTTCTTCGTGATATCGAATGTGAAATCTTTGAGTACCATATGATTAAAACAGATCAATGGGATTCACATGATTCATGGAAAGTCGATGGTGTATCTGACGTCTACGGTAATGTAGATGTTAAGTTCGTACATAAGTATTACAACATCGCCCATAAGAAGATGGCGTATCTTGCATGGCAAGCAACAGACCTTGAGACATTCTTATTTGTTGAATGGGTATCTCGTCCAGACCGACTGCTTAAAGTCGGTGACGAGGTTGAAGTAAGAGTAGTAGGTTCTCTATCATATATGGATTTCCTAAAGAATGTCCGGCCATCACATTATAACAGCGGTTATTATGTTGATGTTAGAAAAGTTGCACAGCCGTATGAGGAATAAGCTTGATCACTTAACGGATAAACCGTTTAAAACTTTTAAATGCACAAAGTGTAAAGAGAAATATTATCGTATGGAAATTGACAGTGATATGACTGTCTGCCCGCCATGCGATAATGGAAAGGAATCTAATGAGGGTAACATTTGACATTGAAACTGACGGATTAAATGCTACAAAGATCTGGTGTTTAATCTTAGAAGACATTGATACTGGTCGGATCATGAGATATACTGATCACTCTGATAAGTATAATGGTGACATCAAGACTGGCTTATCTATGCTACAAAACGCCGAGCTACTTGTTGCACATAACGGTATCGGCTTTGATGCTTTACAAATCCTAAAGATTTATGGGATTGATTTGTATCATAAGAAGTTCTTCGATACATGGATTGCATCGCAGGTTCTCAACTATCGCAGACCGCATAAGCATGGTCTTGCAGGTTGGGGCGAGCATCTCGGCTATCCCAAGTTTGAGTTCAGTGATTTCGATAACTTCTCAGAAGAGATGATGGAATACTGTAAGCGTGACGTACAGCTAAACACTGTTGTATTTAAGAAGCTCATGGAAGAACTTACAGCACTAGCTGAGAAGCAACCATTAATTCGTGCTGGTATTAGTGCTGAGATGGAAGCTGCTAAGTTCGATGCTTACTGTCGCCATTATGGTTGGCAGTTTGATACAGAGAAAGGTAAGAGTACCTTACATGATATCATTTCTCGGATGAAATATATCGAAGGTAAGGTTGAACCACATCTACCACCTATTACTAAGTACATCGATAAGATTCCTAAGACTCCGAAGTTCACAAAGAAAGGTGACTACACTGCAACTACAGCACGGATGCTTAGTGAATACTTTAAGAAACCAGTGGCTATTACTGACACACACATGCTAGCTGCAGGTCGTGAGTTCCAACGTAAAGAAGTTGTCAAAGCAACTCTCGGTAATATGGATCAAGTCAAAGAGTATCTATACTCTATTGGCTGGGAACCAGATGACTGGAAAATGGAGCGAGGTGTACATGGCTGGGAAAAGAAATCACCTAAGCTAACCTCCACCTCGCTTGCTAAGTGCGGTGAACACGGCGTACTCATCGATGAGTGGACTACACTGCGCTCACGTAAGGGTGTGCTTGAAGGTTGGTTCCGTGAGCTAAGAGATGGTAGATTACATGGTCGGTTATGGGTTGTCGGTACACCTACATTCCGTTGTCGTCATGAAGTTATTGCTAATCTCCCAGCAGTCAATGCGCCATGGGGTAAAGACCTTCGTGAATGTTTGATCGCTGAACCTGGTCGTAAGATTGTAGGTGCTGATTCTAGTGGTAATCAATTCAGATCTCTTGCACATTATGTTAATGATCAGAACCTAACGGATCAAATCCTATCTGGAGATATCCATCAGTATAATGCAGACATCATTGGGACTGATCGACGTACAGCTAAGACCTGGATCTACGCATTCTTGTTTGGAGCTGGCCCTACAAAGCTAGGCCAAGTACTAACAGGTAAGAAGATTGTTAAAGCTGGTAACGAATCTATTGAGAAGTATGGAGATGCTATTCCAGGATTGAAAGGATTGAAAGAAAAGATTGAAACAATCTGGAAACAAACATCTACATACGGACCTGAGGGTTATATCCCAGGCTTAGATGGGCGACGTGTATACACACCCCAGCCTTATCAAACCCTAAACTACTTGCTGCAATCATGCGAAGCTATCACAACTAAGTCTGCAGTAGCATATCAAATCGCTAAGATCCGTGAAGAAGGATTAGATGCACAACCTCGTTTGTATTATCATGATGAAGTTGCTTGGTCTGTTGCTGAGAAAGATGCTGAGCGTGTACTAGAAATCCTAACTGCTTCATTTGCAGAAGGACCTAAGCAAGTTAATGTAAACATCATGGCAGGCGAAGGTTCAATCGGTAACAATTATGCAGACGTTCACTAAGTATCATTTGTATTCTCCGATCTCTAAGCAAGTGCTTAAGCAAGAGTATAATACTTTTGCTGAGGCTTGCGAGGTTGCCCGTAATCAACCAGGTATTTGGGAAGTACATGTAACTGAAGTATCAAGAAAGAAATCCAATGTTGAAAAATGATTTAATCAATGGCTACAACTATACACTGCATCCTAAACCAGATAACTATAGCTTATCTGAATGGAAGCATATGGTTGCTTGCTATCATACAAGTAAAGGTCATGTTGTAAAAGATATTAAAAACTATTACGACGAACACACCGATAAAAATCCAATGTATCCGACAATCCTCGGAACAGAAGTAGGAATGGAGGTCCAATGGAGTCCAGCAAAAATATAAACATGCTAGTCGATGCTGATTCTATTTTCTTTAAGGTAGCATATGGTGCTAAGAGTGAATCCGATCTACGCAAAAACTACGATAGCTTCTGTCGAAAGATGGAACTAACAGTTAAGAATAAGCTAGCGAACCTCTTTGACGAAGATGAAACCTTCAATACATACTATGCTGTTAAAGGCAATGGTAACTTCCGTAAGGATTTGTATAAAGAATATAAGAGTCATCGTCCAAACCTAGATCAAGACATAAAAGATAAGCTAAACTTTTTACACCGATACTCTATTGACAATGGTGCAATAGCTGCTGATGGTATGGAAGCCGATGATCTTGTTGCAATCTGGGCGTATGAAGCTAGAGAGAATGAAGATCAGTACGTTATCTGTGGTATTGATAAAGACTTACTACAGATACCAGGTAACCACTATAACTACGGTAAAGACACATGGCAATTCATCGATGATGATGAAGGACACTTACGTCTTATGCTTCAGTGTTTAACTGGTGACAGCGCAGACAATATCCCAGGGCTTAAAGGTATTGGACCTAAGAAAGCGGAGAAGATTCTCCAAGGTATACCTGAAAAACGCAGATGGAATAGAGTTAAAGCTGCTTGGCGTGGTCATGGTGGTTCGCTTAAACAACTAGACATTAGCTATCAACTACTTAAGATGCTAACATCATGGAAGGAATATGACGATATTAGAACACACCTTTACGGTGAAGCCTCTGTCAGCGAACAACATGACGTATCGCAACAAGTCGATCAAGCAGAGGATGTACATCGACTATCAGAATGAACTACGTGATGAAATCCGAGGGGTCGAGTGGCCCTTCGGTGATGATCAAGTTGAGTTCTATATTGTAGCAGGCTTCTCAAATCGAGCAGCTGATATTGATAATGTAATTAAACCACTCCTTGATACGTACCAAGGTATCTTCGAGGAGTTCAATGATAACAAGGTGTATCATGCAGAACTACATAAAACAATCGTCCCTAAAGGAAGAGAGTTCCTCTACGTTAGAGTGGGACGAATATCAGAATCAAAAATACAGGAAGGAACGGCGGTTGCAGAAGCGGCAAGCGAGTTCTATAAAACGGAAACAGACCCGACAAGCTAAGGAAGAAAGGCTCTGGAGATGACTAGATATACACAAACAGAATGTCCTAACTGCGATTCATCAGATGCGTTTACAATCTATGAGGATGGCGGATACTGTTTTTCATGTAACTATTCAGATAAGAAAGTATCAAAAGAAATGAATGATTTCAATAGCATACCTACTGCAACCTCAACTAATAAGCTAGCTGAGATTATGGATCTTAACAGCTTTGCCATTACCTCTCGAGGTATTAGTAAGGCAGTTGTCGATCATTTCGGAATTAAAATGGCAGTCAATCCTGATGGTTCAGGTGGCTCACACTTCTATCCATATACTAAGGATGGAAAAGTAATTGCCTATAAAGAACGGCAGTTACCTAAAACCTTTTATATTCAAGGTGACTTTAAAGATACCGAACTATTCGGTCAGACCCAAGCTATGGGTGGGAAGTCTCTTGTAATTACTGAAGGTGAACTAGATGCTTGCGCAGTTGCTCAGGCATTCTACGATAAGTATGGTAAGATCTACCCAGTAGTATCAATACCTTCTGCATCTGGAACTAAAGTATTACTTGAGCAACTGTCTTTCATTAGACGGTTCGAAACAGTTGTACTATTCTTCGATCAAGATGAAGCAGGTCAAGCAGCCGTTGAGAAAGCAGCAAAGATTATTGGAGCTGGTCGTGCAAAGGTTGCTAAGCTACTAGAGAAAGATCCTTCCGATGAACTCCTAAAGCATGGGTCAGCTAAACTACTGCAAGCTTACTGGGACGCACAAACGTGGTCCCCTGCCGGTATTGTAGTTGGTGAGCCTATCTGGGATCAGTTTAAGGCACGTCAAGAAGTGGAAAGCATTCCATATCCTGATTGTCTTAATGGTTTAAACGAAAAACTACAAGGAATAAGACATGGTGAAATTACTTTGTTTACCTCTGGTACTGGCAGCGGTAAGTCTACTGTCATTAAAGAGATTGCTCTTGATCTATTGGCTAAAACTAACGATAAGATTGGACTCATATCTCTCGAAGAAAGTGTTGGAGACACTGCTGAAAAGTTTATCAGCATGTCGCTCCAGCGATCTAGCATGGACCTCAAGGCTATCCCAGATGCAGAACTGCGACGAGGCTTTGAGCAAGTGTTTAAAGATGAACGCCTTGTTCTTCTTGATCATCAGGGATCTTGCTCTGACACTTCTCTACTGGATAAGATCGAATATATGGCACTCATGGGGTGCAAGTATCTTATCCTTGATCACATTACCATTGCAGTATCTGAAGGCTCTGAAGGATTGGGTGGTAACGAAGCTGTAGATAAACTCATGAGTGATCTACTTAAGATTGTGAAGAAGCATAACGTCTGGCTGGGTTTGATCTCACACTTGCGTAAAGCAACAGGCGGTAACAAATCATTTGAGGAGGGTAACCTTGCGTCAATCGATGACATCAAAGGCAGTGGCTCGATCAAGCAGATCTCGTTCGACATCATTGCCTTTGCACGAAACCTCGTCTCGGACAACCTGCTCGAGCGAAACACAATTAAGTTTAGAGTCCTCAAGTCGCGCTTCACTGGACAGACTGGTTCAGCAGGCGCTGCAGTTTACTCCTCCGAAACAGGGCGACTAAGCTCAACCCTTGATGAAACATTTACGAGTATCTAATGCCAGATCAAAAGAAGCTAGACCAGCTCTTCATCGATATAGCACATCGCGTATCTTTGATGAGCCACGATGCTGATACTAAAGTCGGTGCGGTAATTGTTAAAGATGGTAACATCTTAAGTATGGGATATAACGGCATGCCTTCGGGCATGTCGAATGACTGTAAACATAGTACCGGCGTAACAAAGAAAGAGGTGATCCATGCAGAAGCAAATGCTATATGTAAACTAGCACGTAGTACTGGATCATCTGAAGGCGCAACTATATACTGTACACTTTCACCGTGTATAGAATGTGCAAAACTTATTTTACAGAGTGGTATTACACGCGTAGTATTTGCTGAGGATTATAAAGATGACTCAGGTAAACTAATGCTTATGCCATTACCACATATGACCATAGATAGGATTGAATATGCAAGCACAGCTCCAGTATCTAACGGAGAAAATAAGAAAAGCTAAAGCGCATATTGCTTGCAGTCTGTTAAAGATGACAACTGAAGCAGACCTCGAAGCCTACCTTGTGTTTACAATGGATACAATTCAGCAACACTTCACACGTAATAGTATGCGTGGTAACAAATCATATCAAGGTGAAGCTAACCTTACTCACTTGAGTACAACAGTTGGCGCATATATCTTAGATGATATTAAATATTATCATGATGATCAACCACCTTGGGAATGGTTTAAGCTACGTGTAATGATGGGTGATCTGTTTCTTGAAGCGTTCTATCAAACACACCAGATTAATATTGGCAAGAATAAAGACGATGCCTTTGTTGCTATGGAAAATCTGGACCGTAGTCTAAAGAGAAGTCGTACACATTACATTGTTGTGCCAGAGCTATGGGATCTACCTATCCCTGCCGGTTCTAAGAACCTACTACTCGGTACAACATTTGAAAGACCTGAGGATATCTCAGAACTCATGCAACCTACAGAGCGTCCGGTAATTAAAGGATGGACTGAGCAAAGGAGGAATGAGTTTATGCAATACCTCAGTCGCGACTTTGTTAAAAGCATGAATGTTCTACAGCAAACCCCTTGGAAAATTAATATACAGATCAGGGACGCTCTTTATCGTAACCGACAAAAGATTCTTGATCAGTATCAACACCTCCCAAAGAAATATAAATCTAAGGTAATTGAATTTGATTTAACAATGGCTCGCTCTACCTTAATCGAAGACCGAACCTTCTATCAATACACTGAAGCAGATTATCGTGGTCGTATATATTATACTACACCCTTCTTAAACTTTCAAAGTAATGATATTGCCAGAGGACAAATGCTATTTGCAAATGGTAAACTCATGACTGAAGAGGGTCTTAAAAGATTGAAGATACATATTGCCTGCTGCTATAATCAAACCTTTAGTAAAGATAAATTACCTGACTGGTTATCTACAAACTACCAACCTTATCTTGAGGACGAAGGTCTGGATGATATCTCTGTAGATAAGATGACACTGCAGGATCGTGAAGCATGGACAGATAATAATATTGATATGCTCATGGATCTTGCAGCTGAAGAGCGTATTGAGTTGGCTGCTGAGAAACCTATTACACTACTTGCTTGTGTACTAGAACTCTACAATGCGATACAGCATGATGGTCCTTACTATACTTACTTACCTGTACCAGTAGACGGTAGCAATAATGGATGGCAACATCTGTGTGCAATGTCTAAAGATAAAGAAGCAGGAGAGTTAGTAGGTGTAGTTCCACAGAAGATCCAGAAAGACTTCTATGTACAGTGTGCTAAGAATCTTATTACTCGAATGCCAGAGTGGTTCGAGGAGCGCCAGATGCCCATGAAACATATACGTAAAGGTATTGCTAAGCGTGGTTCCATGACTCGCGCCTATAGTGCAGGTGCATTAAAGATTGCAGAGAACATGTATATGGATTGTCACGTTGAAGGTTACCTCGAGAAGTATAATATTACTAAAGAGGATTGTCAACTGTTAGCTAAGCATCTTGTTAAAGCAATTGATGAAGTCTGCGCTGGACCTCTACAAACAATGAAGTTCTTACAAAAGATTGCAGAAGCTGAGATCGCTTCGGACTATGCTAAAGAGACACAGCAGAAGTCTATTAACTGGACAACCCCATCGGGGTTTCCTGTTGTCTATGAAGCCTTCATTGATAATGAGTTTAAAGAGAAAGCAATCATTAGCTGTAGCGAACGCAGAACTAAACCGGTTATCCGTAAAGAAGATGGTACAGAAGAAGAGACTGATACAATCCGTATCCAGCATGTCGGTAAAGAAAATACAGACAAGCCTAAGATCAGATCCTTTATGTCAGGCATCTCTCCTAACTTCGTGCACTCTATGGATGCTGCACACATGGCACAAGTAATTAAAGAATGGGGTAGCGACTTCGGTGCAATCCATGATTCATTCAGTGTACATGCATGCGATGTAGATGAACTATTAGAGATCATCAAAGATCGGTTTGTAGATATGTATAACTATCAAAACTTCTTTGATGTTATTGAGCATATGATTATTACAAACCAAAACAATTTCAACCAACCACAACCAGGCCTTGGTGCCTTGGAGATAAGAGAGGTATATAACAGTGACTACTTCTTCGCGTAAACAACCGGGGATACTTCCGGTTCGCCTAGGCATTGAGCCTGATAATAAGACAGCACTAAGAGAGCTAGGGATGGACGAGTCCCTAGCTGACTCTATGAATGATCGAGAACTAGATGAATTAATTATTGAAAAAGAATATGAACGAGTTAAAGAATATTACAGTAGCAATGGAGAGGATGGAGAACAATATGCAACCGACTGGAAGCGAGAAGCCCTCCGCAAAATCAACGATAACTGAATTCTTAGCGTCGCCATTTATGCTTTTAGCTGGACTAAACTTATGGATTGCTACCTTAATTACTGGAAACCCTGTCATCCTTATGGAAATCCAATATGAAGAAGATGATGACGAGTACGAATAGAAAATAAAAATCCCCTGAGAATACCGTAATGGTACTCTCAGGGGTTTATTTTTTTACTAACCTTAGGAACTACATGCTGTTAAAGATCCATCTGTGTAAGCTTGCCTGTTACTTTAGACAATAGTTCTTTCTTATCTTTACTGATGGTGGTAACAGCTGCTGCATTACGCTGCCGTAGATTAATTGCTTTCACAATAATATCAACCACTGCATATGCTTGCTGAGGTGAAATCTTATCAGTCTCATTTATAGTAATACCACGTGCTGCCATTTCTTTACGGATGCTCGCTTCTATATCAAGGCCTTGCCTCTTAAGCAGCTTACTGTAATCATCTAGTGACATACCCTTTGGCTTTGCGCCTGTCTGCAAAATCTTAGAGAGTGATTTGCGCAAATACGAATCGCCTTTATCATCAGTCTTAAACTGATGGAACAACCCACGGAATGCACCTGGTTCTTCTTGAGAAACCATGGTAGTATTTGTAGGGTCGTTAGCTTTCTCTCGTAGTGTAGCGGTGGTTTCATTAAACCAATCACGAGCAATGCTTTCGACATAGCTATGCTGCTCAAGACCTCTAAGCCAATTAGCATTAGCTTCTCTACGTACCTGCTGGAATGAACCAAGATCCGTAACGAACGCATCAAAGATAGGTAGTACAAATGGTTTAGCACCATGCCTCTTTGCTTCAGATGAAATACGGTTCCAAGATGTACCTGATCCGGTTCTTGAAATCATATTACCATCGTAAGACTGCACAGCCACTGGTAGAATACGACCCATGGTCCAACCACCTGGTCCTATCTCACCGCGCTCAGCAGCACCTTCAGCTTTCTCTTTGTACAACTGTACAGTGACATGCTTCTTTGGTTTATCTTCAGTCTTACGGAATTCAAATGATGCAGTAGTAGATGCTTCAGGGTCCATTTGTTTCCCGGCTGCATAACTACGGAAGCCCATAGCATTATCAAAGTACAGTAGTTCATTCGACAATACTGATAGGAAAGCATTAGCCCTCATCAATCGACCAACTGCAACAACCTTTGGGTCCATGATTTCGAAGATCGAATCAACCAAAGCTGTATGTAAGAAGTTAACGGCATCAGGTAAAGAGATACCACCAGCCTTAGCAACAGTAGCAATCTGCTGTGCCATCGGACCAGAGTAGGCTGTTGTATTAACATGCATTCTAAGTGATGTTAGTTCCTGCCCATAACCCATAGTCATTGGAGATTTTTTAAGGAAGTTTTGTGTATCCTTTACAGCCAATGCTAAGATGTCTTTAAGGTAAGGTCGTTGATTACTCGGAGCTGTCTGTACTAGCTGCTCCGCATTATCATTCATCCACTCACCCATAGCTTTACGTGAATCAAGCCAATCTGTATTTGAATAGTCTTGCTCGACAATCAAACCAGTACGCTTAGCCATAGACTGAATGCCTAATAGGCCTGCATTAGTGGCTGGTCCGTGTGTCTTACCATCCATCTCCGCAGTAATGGTTGAAGAGAATGGTGTCTTATTATCAATTGCCTGCTGATAGTTTGCAATATCAATTAGCAGATCAATATAGTGTAGACCCTCATCTCCATGCTTAGCTAGCTCAGCTTTAAGTCCATCGCTTAGCGGGTCTTGACTAAAGTCCTGAACCACTTGCTGCTTAATCTGATTAGCCTGCTCAACATCAGGTGCTTGCCGTATCGCAAGGACAGCTTGCTTTGCCTTGTCAACATCGAAGTTAGCTGTAGCCGTTTTCAGTTCATTACCGAATGCGACTAAAGTCTTCCACCTTTCATTTCCAATCTGCTCATCGAATAGTTTAAGCCGCTCTCGAGTTGATAGCTTACTACCCGCAGTACCGTCACTTGCTTCAAGTACTAGCGCCGCGATGATCTCCTTCCAAGTCGTATCTAATTCACTGCCGCTGCGTGGTTTAAAGGTAAATACATTACCGCCACCAACAACAAAGCGTACAAACTTATGAGCTGATGGATTATAAACCGTCTGCTGTACATGCGTACGACCAGTTAATGCTTGCATAGCAAAGGTTAAGTAGTTAGCCCGACCTGAATACTGCGCGATACCTCCAGCAACATTTAAGAACTTTTCACGGTTCGCTGCTAAGATCTTTATAGGATTATACAGCTCGGCTAGCTTGCGCTTTTCTTCAGCACGCTCAGGATCTTTTTCAAGATCAGCTTCCATAAAGAGCCTACGCTTTTCACCTTGCAGTGCTTCAAGTTCTTTGTTACCGATCTTAAACATATCGGCATAGACTTGGTTGTTTGGATTCTTATGGTTAATCAATGCAAGCATACCCATCAACAACCCGACACGCTCACGACGTGGGTCATTAACATATGCAACACTGTGGTAATTAGCCATAGCTTCCTGTACAACTGACCAGTCTTTTAAGTCACCGACTTTTGTAGTAACCTCACGAACCCTTGTGCGGCCCTCATATAGTGGCTGAGCTGTTGGAGATACACCTGTTAGGGGCGCAACTTCTGGAGTAGCCATCAAACCTTTAGCTGCTTCGCTTAACTGGTTTAATACTCTAGCCCCTTGCTCAGTGATCTGATAGTAGACCTGACCACCTGGCTCACCGACTTTTGAGTCATCCCGGAAAACCATATCAGGATTAGCGTCGGCATAAACTTCCTTAGCCATATCCCCGATAAAAGTAAAGGTATCCGGAGTTAGTTCATCTAACTGTGAAAGGTATTCATCAGTAGCTCGCCCCTCATTCTGTGCACGCTGACGCTGGTATGCCTGCCAAATCTCTCGGCCTAATCGCTGGTTACCCTGCGCTTTAGAAAAGACCTGACCACCCTGCGCTGCCTCCCCTTGCTCAACCATTCCAGCTGGATCTACATCAGTATCCATCTGTGCTTGAACATCTTCAGATGCTTCCATCTGATTAAAGAACCAGCCCTCAGTAGCTAGTCCTAAGATACGACCAAACTCTGGGTCTAATCCCATTAACCCTGTGTTAGGATCAAGGATACCTGCATTCATTTGGCGTGGATCGTAAAGCAAAGCCTGCACACCGACATTCACATTTGAATCTCGAAGTGCTGGGACTTGTGCTACACCTTCTTCCCTAGCGAACGCAGCCTCTGGAAATCCAGCCTGGATATTCGCCACTCGCTGTGCACCAGTCATCTTAGAACCGGCAAGTCTATCACTCACAACGGTATTCACATTATTAGCACGAGCCAAGGCTAGCTCAAGAGGTTGTTCTACCTGTGAGCTAGCTGGTTCTAATGTCGTACGTCTAAGCTTTTCTTTATAGGTTGGTACCCTTTCTCGAGCGCGTTGTTCTTCTGAGAGCGCTTGATTAGGAACCACTGCTGTAGGAATAGCTGCTGCCTCAGTAACCGGTGGGGTAGCAACAGCTTCTGGTATATCCGTAACAGCCCCAGGTTCGCCCGTGATCGGCGCTCCGGGTTCACCTAATGGTAATAACCCTTGCGTTTCTACTGGAGATTCTGGAGCTTCTGCTGGTGTACCTTGATCTTCAAAGAGGTCTGCAAATTCTCCCGTCCCTACCTGATCGGTAGGTAGTATGGGAGTCGCCCCAGGTATTACACTAGGTCCTGCAAATTTAGCCATGTGCTATCCTCCTATTCGAATACACTAGCAAGTGTTCGGTTAAGTTGGTTAAATGGTCCCAAGAGCGGGGCCGTTTTAAGTAGGTCATATACACCCCTTGATGTTTCACCTTCAATGATTTTACCTGCGCCACCGTAAACACGAGACACGTTAGATAAAGCAGCAGCTTCACCTGAGATAGTATTAAAGAACCACTCAGCAGGATTATCAGAAGAGGATTCATAGATTGGGTAAATGAAGTTAACTACCCGCTCACCAGTACCCATCAAACCTGAAGCACCTAGTGCACGCTGATACTTTTCCATATCATCAAGATAAGGAGAAGGCTCACCGTACTTTAGTAAGTCTTTCAGATACTGAGATACAAAACCCATCAACAGCATTGTTGACATAACAGCAAAGACATTATACTTTACAGCTGGCGTTCCACGTGCAGCATACTCACCCCACATACGCGGGATTTGGTTTGCAGTAAACGTAGAAATAAAACCTTGGAACTGTGTGAACAATGCAAGGTGCTGGTTCTGATAAAACAAAGGTCGGTTAGCTGTATCTGGAAGTGCAATAGCCATGTTCACAAAGTTGAACTGAGCTTCAAGCATCATCTCATCAAACTCTTTCATCTCCGCTTCAGACCATTGACGACCTTGAATACTATTTAATTCAATCAGCCTATCAATATTAATTCCGATATTACGAAGATGCTCTTCAGACTCTTGTACCTCATTAGTATACAAGCTACCAGTAGTACGCTGCTCTTGGATAATACTTAGGTGGTTCAAAATATAATCATCAGCAATCGATGCACGAATGCTACGAGTATAATCTGTCCACTGCTGTAGACCAATGATCTTAAAATACTTATCTAGTAAGTGCCTTGAAGCATGAGTGTTTTCTGTAGCACCGGTAGTCTGTGCCGCACCAACGTCCCAATCAAAGTAACCAAGTTCTTTAATCTTTGCTTGACGTTTCTCTTTAGCTAGCTGACGATTTGTACCATTCCATCTTGGATCTGTTATGGTTTCCCATAGAGCTTGCGACATTTCTTTAGCAGCTGATCCAATCTGTTTAAAGATTAATTGTTTAGGTACGCCTAAGACAGTAATCATCAGCTCAACGATTGAAGAGATTGTTGCCAATGGTAGTCCAGCAATTGTAGTCCAGATCCCTAAGTTCTTTTGGATTTTTACAAGCGTTTGGTTTTGAATACGCTTATAGTTACCAGACTCTGCATCAAGATAGTCTTGCATTTGTGCAGCAATCTTATTAACTACTTCCGCTGGTGCACCTTGCTCTAATGCTTGATTCAACTTTTCATTAATCTTTTCATTATTATCACCAAGGAATTCTTGATAAGTAATGTAACGAGCCGCTGACTTAGATGCATTAGATAGATTGGTAAAGGCGTCTGTCTCCATGAACGCATCAAACTCTGGGTTCTCAGAGAGGTTTAATGTACGACTACGGTGTGCGGCAGGTATAAACTTACCCTGACCAACAGTAAACGTATCACTATCACCAACTAATGTTTCTTGATTAAGGATATTAGTTGTTAACTCTTTAGCTTCAGCATGTGTAAAGTTATAGTTATCCATTAGCTTTTGGATAAAACCATTCTCATCTTTTTCAATAGCTGCTTTATTAAATGACTTGTACTTAAACAAATAGTTTTGTACAAACCCGAGGTTTGATTGCTTATT
>Ga0255775_1000743_pt1 | contig 32353 bp, 31 predicted proteins | sample 011ome_26_FD_179973 | JGI IMG/M metagenome (GOLD analysis project Ga0255775, IMG submission 179973) | Coastal salt marsh microbial communities from the Groves Creek Marsh, Skidaway Island, Georgia - 011511BT metaG (version 2) | ecosystem: Environmental > Aquatic > Marine > Intertidal zone > Salt...
AAACATACGCTGATCAGGATATTTTTTACTCGGATTAAGGATGTCATCCAATATCCTACCCTCCTCTAACGCAATCACACAATCCTCAAAACTTACATTTCGACGACCATTATCATTTCTTAAAATTTCTGCTTTCTTGGTATCCCAATTTATTGTTTTCATTTCAATATTGTATATTCAGAGTATATCATGCTAGGGTTTATTTAAAAGTTTCTTTTAAAGACGATAAGGGCATTTATCGAGAGTCAGTTCGTTTCGTAAAAAGGCATGTTTTTACCTAAAAATAATATTTCACGAATTCAGTTAAAATAAGGTAATAATTTAATTATAACCCTTAATACTATGCCTGATGAAACTAAGTACATAGGTGGTCCAAAATCCGATGAAACAAAGGCCATATCAAGTCGCAACTCAATTACTCACGGCCTTACTGCAAGGAAATGGATCAACGAAAATGAACAGGAGTTATTTAATACAACTACTGAAGCTTTTATAGTTGATTTTGAACCTCAAACTTACATTGAAAAAATACTTATCACTAAAATAGCAGAGTGCTTGGTAAGACTGATGCGTATTCAAAAGGTTGAAGATGCTATGTTTGATCTGTCCAGTAGTGAGGCGGGCCATCCAGAGGAGTCAATCAGAAGCCTTGATAATGGTAGTGAAAGACTAAGTGAGGCAGTAGGTCTAGCTAGTTTCCTAGATTGGCAATTCGACCTTAATACATTTGTAAGTAAAATGACTGTCCTAAATGAAATTGACCATCAAAACATTAAAGATGTTGTGAGCTGGATCTACGTAGAAGACAACATGCCTATTGTTGACTATTATATTACTAAATATTGCACTAAGGAAAATCTCAACTTGCATGACTTTATCACTCGAGAAATGGATCAACCAGTTCATCAAATAATTAGAATCGTTAAAAGGGAAGATACTTCTCATACAAAAGAGTCACTATCATACGAAGAATTTATAGAAAGCACTCATGAAATATCACCCTCCTCTTTGCAAAAATACCTTAATAAGCTTGCCTTTGGTCTTTCTGAAAATCTACAGGCTCAACTTGTCCTTAAAGATATAGAACAACGCACTCAACAGATTAAAGATGCTGCAATGCCTGATCCTAAAAAGTTAGACTTAATTCAACGTTATAGAACTGCAGATGAAAGGCTGTTTTCTAAAACACTTAAAGAGTTGATTGGGCTGCAAAAAATACGAAAGAATATTTAGCTAACCTTTTAGATTTAGTATCACACCTGGGTCTTTAATAGGGTCGCCAGTAAAAACAATTCCGTAACCTTTCAGTACAGACTCAATAGACTCCAAAACTTTAGTACTCCCGGCAGGAATTCCGTTTTGCGGCTCATACCTTCTCAATGTCTTAAGGCTAATACTGCATTTATCGGCTAAATCTTGCCCACTCCAACCAAGCAGAGCTCTTGCAGCTCGAATTTGTCTTCCAGATATCATAAAAAGAGTCTATAATGTCTTTTTTAGAGACAATAATTAAATTACCTTACAATGTTAATAATCGAAAATTTCTTTTCTTCTTTAGAGGGTGCGTATGCACCCAATACAATTAGATCTTATAGATCAGATTATATGCATTATTCCAACTGGTGTCAGGAATATCAATATGATCCACTAAATATTCATGAAGATAAATTTGCAGACTACATTCTGCAGATGGGTGAGAGTCTTACTGTTGCAACAATCCAAAGGCGAGTGGCCAGTCTTAGCAGTATATTCAATCTCACCAAAAGCACCAACCCTACAAAAGAACCCGTGGTTATTCTAACCTTTAAAAAGCTTAGAAGAAAATTTGGTAAACCTCAAAAACAAGCGACACCACTAACTTATGACATTCTAATAAAACTTAAAAATATCTGTTCTAACGATATAGTTGGTCTTAGAAATAAACTACTTTTACAACTTGGTTATGAAACCATGCGCCGCCGCTCTGAAATTTGTCAATTTAAATTTGAAGATCTGCAACATTTCGGCAATCATAAACATGCACTTTTACTTAGGCACTCTAAAACTGATCAGTACAACGAAGGGAAAATAATTCCAATATCTGGCGAACTATCTGAGATGATTTCAAGCTGGTCACTAACAATTGATCAAGATAGTGGCTACATCCTTAGAAGTTTCAAACGAAATCTATCTACCAACCCTTCTCTCACGCCTGCATCGATTAATCATATTTTAAAAAGTCTTCAAAAGCAAGCTGGACTGAATCAAATTGGAGAACTATCAGGTCACTCATTTAGAGTTGGCACTGCACTTGATCTATTAGACAAAAATATTTCTCTGGAGAAAATTATGCTCAGAGGTGGCTGGAAATCAGAAACTAGTGCAATGAGATATCTTCAAAGCTGGAATGATAGCAACTGGTTGATTATTAATTGACTACAGAAAAGCTAACAACCTAATTTAACACAGCTACTATCTTTACTAGTGACTCACGCCATCGCGCTTAATAACCTTTAAGAAAGTCATCCACAATATTTTTATATCAAACCAAAACGATTGACGATTTAAATATTCTACATCCAATGCGACTTTATCAGGAATTGATAGCTCATCTCGCCCATTCACTTGTGCCCAGCCTGTAATACCAGGTAATAACTTGTCTACACCTTTTTGAGTACGTAAGGCAATTAAGTCATCTTGGTTATAAAGTGCAGGGCGCGGCCCCACAAAACTCATATCACCTTTTAATACTGAAAATAGCTGTGGAAGCTCATCCAAACTAGTTGAACGTAAAAATCCGCCAATAGAAGATAAATAGACATCTGGATTATCTAATAGGTGGGTTGCTACAGCAGGAGTATCTGTCAACATTGACCTAAATTTTGGCATCTTGAATATTTTATTATTTTTCCCAACTCTATCAGACCAATATAAAGCAGGACCTTTTGAGGTAGCAATAACCAAAACTGCTATTAATAAAAGTGAAATTAGCAACACCAAAAACAGGAAAATTGCCAATATTAAATCAAATATTCTTTTCATCTAATCTTTGCTTGTAACAAGCTTTAACAACTTATCAATCGTCTTTTCTTTATTAAAAATTGTGGCCAATAAACGATCATTTTCACTAGTAAAGAATTCTCTTTCTGTTTGACTCATGTCAATACATTGCTGAAAAATACCAGTAATTGCATCAATTTTTGATGGGTCGGCACAGAGTCCAAGATTATTATCTTGAATAATACTGGCTGTATCGCCATTAATAATTGCTAATATGGGTTTTTTTGCTGCGATATAGGTTTGAGTTTTAGCAGGTACTGTTACTGAAAAAATTGACTTATCAATCAAGGAGACAATTAAAAAATCGCTTGCTTGATAATACTTGGCCATATCCAATCTTGGTTTTTTCCCATGAAAAATAATATTTGGATTATCTTCAACAAGAAGTTTTAGATTTTCAAGATTAGACCCATCCCCAATAATATTAAGCTGAGATTTTTTTTGATACTCGCCTGATAACAAACAAAAAGCATTAACAATATTCTCTAAATTTTGCACTTTCCCAATATTACCTGCAAAAGTAAAATGAGTTACTCCTTCAGATTTTCCAAAACTCACAGGCTCAAGATTTGTATTTAAATCATCCGCCCAATTCGGCAAATAATGAAATATCAAATCTTTCCCAACATATGGAGTTAATTTTGACTCAAAGCCTTTTCCAGAAACTGCAATTGCATCAATATTACGATACATAAATCCAACAAACATATCAAGAGTACTCGAAAGCATTTTAGTTTTCTTAAAGCCGTACGCGTACACACTGTCAGGCCAAACATCTTGTGTCCAGAATGTTAATGGTTTTTTGTATAATTTTCGTATCACTACTGCAGGCAGCATACCTGTTAGGGCGCTCATATTAAAACCAAAAACGTAATCATATTTTCTGCCAATAAAAATAGCAGCAATACTGCCAAAAATCATAAAGTTTATATATTTCAATATCTTTTTAACTGCACTATCTCTATAACCCGTAACAGCATGCAATCTAAAAATATTTATACCCTGGTATTCGTCTTTTCTAAAAAAACCATTTTTATAGCTTGGAAAAACTTTTCCCAATGGATAGGTTGGAGCTAAAGTTAGCACATCAACATCATACCCTTTGCCTTTCCATGATAAGGCAACATCATTTATCTTGAATTCCTCAGGATAAAAGCACTCTGTAACAATTAATATCTTTTTATTCTTTGTCAAAAATCCCAACCTTATATTGAGAATACAGTGGCCTGTTGTTAGCAATCAAACTAACCATATCGAAAATCATTTGATCGTAAGATGGGATTTTGTAATTCATTAATAATCTAGTATCAATAAAACTCTTATCAACATTTTTTCCATCCACTGGCTTGATGTCAATATCTTTTTTTGTATACTTTTGGAACAACTTAAGGAGATCATACTTACTAATTGATGAGTTGTTAGTCACATGATACAAGCCAGTTATATGATGATCAATTGACCATTTAACGGCTTTCGCAAGTTCTATTGTGGTTACACCTGACCAAATTGCTTTAGTAAAGCCAGAAATGTCACCTTGTTGATTCATAAACCAATGAAACAACTCCTCTCCATCCTTTTTTAACTCAGGTCCTACAACCGAGGTTCTTAACGTAAGATGCTTGTCACTAATAACCTCTCCAAGGCCTTTAGTTTTCGCATATATACCTCTTCCATCCTTCTCATCAGTTTCAACATACGGCTTTTTTTTATCGCCTGAAAAAACACAATCAGTTGATATGTGGATTAATTTTGCATTAATCTTATCTGCCAGTCTAGTCAGTCTATGAGGCATATATGAATTGAGAAAGATAGCATTTTCAGGATCTGTATCTGATCCATTAATCAAAATACCGATACAGTTAACAATGTAATGGGGCCTAATGCTTGTTATTTTATCAATGAAATTTTTCTCATCTCTGGCATCTAATAAGACTGTATCATCTTGAATTTTATGATGATATGAAATATTGTACAGCTCATAATTACCACTATCTTTTAAATAATTATAAACTTGATGGCCTATTAAACCTGCGGAGCCGAGAACGAGTATCTTGTCTTTCAAAACTATACTTCTTTATGCCAGACAGTCCTGTTTACATAATCAACATACGACAAGATGATTCGTAAAACCTTCTTAGAGACATTGTCGACTTCATAGTCCTTAACAGGCTTTATTGCTCTAATATCAAGTGAATTATGAGCTGTTGCAACCTCAACTGCATCAATAACTCTAGTCTTATTCAATCCTGACATGATTACTGTTGTTTCATCCATGCCTTCTGGTCTTTCGTGCGCCTGACGTATTGTGACAGCAGGTAAATTCAGTATTGACCCTTCTTCAGCGATAGTGCCACTATCTGAGATTACGCAAAATGCATTCATTTGCAGGTTGTTATATTCATGAAAACCATAAGGCTTTGAGAATCTAATTAAAGGGTTTTCGTTTTGGTAATTAATATCTTCCAATTTTTTTCTCGTTCTTGGGTGTGTAGAAATAATAATCGGCAACTTATATTTCTTAGTTAGCTCGTCTATTGACTCCAACAAATCACTGAAATTTTTAGGTGAGTCAACATTCTCCTCTCTATGAATGCTCATCACAATATACTCTTTTGGCTTTAGCCCTTCTCTTTCTAGAATGTCACTAGATTTTATCTTTTCCATATTAGCATTTAACACTTCTGTCATCGGTGAACCAGTTTTAATAATTGTTTCAGGGTTAATGCCTTCTGCAATCAAGTAGTCTCTAGCCTGCTCTGAAAGAGGTAGGTTAATATCGCTCAAATGGTCTACAATTTTTCTATTAACTTCTTCTGGAACTCTTTGATCAAAACATCGATTACCCGCCTCCATATGAAATATCGGTATCTTTCTCTTCTTAGCAGGGATAACACTTAAGCAACTGTTAGTATCACCATAAATTAATAAAGCATCTGGTTGTATTTCAGCAAAGACCTTGTCAGCCTTTGCAATAATATCTCCAATAGTTTCTGATGGCGTACCTTTAACGGCTTCCAAGAAAATATCAGGCTTTCTAATGTCTAACTGCTCAAAGAACAGTTCATTCAACTCATAATCATAATTTTGACCAGTATGTACAATTGTATGGTTCACATGTTGATCTAACTCTTTCATCACTTGACTTAGTTTTATGATTTCCGGCCTAGTACCTACAATAGTCATTACCTTTAACTTATCCATTTTTCTGAACCCCTTTTAAATCATCTTTAATTTCTCCAAGATTTAACAATAATTCTGTTAATTCATCTTCATTCAGTCTATGAGTATTATGGGAATGATATTCACCAGCCTCTGTAACCACCTCTTTACCTTCTTCGAAAAACTGATTGTAATTAAGGTCTCTAGTATCAGCAGGAATTCGATAATACCTTTCCATATCAATTGCTTTCACCATCTCCTCTTTTGTAAGCAAAGTTTCGTACAATTTTTCACCATGCCTTGTGCCAATAGTCTTAATCTCATGATCAGGTGCACCTAGAATTTTTCTCATCGTATGAGCAAGCAACTCTACCGTTGCAGCTGGTGCTTTTTGAACAAAAATATCGCCACTCTTACCATTTTCAAACGCAAACAAAACCAGATCAACTGCATCATCAAGACTCATCATAAATCTTGTCATGTTAGGATCTGTAATAGTAATAGGCTTACCATTTTCTATTTGGTCAATAAACAATGGAATCACAGAGCCACGACTAGCCATTACATTGCCATATCTAGTACAGGCAATCATAGTATCTTTTACATTCCTGCCTTTGGCTACAATCACTCTTTCCATCATAGCCTTACTAATACCCATCGCATTGATTGGATAAACCGCCTTATCCGTACTTAGTGCAATAACCTTTTTAACGCCGGCCGCAATAGCTGAATTTAATAAATTTTCAGTACCAATAACGTTAGTTTTAACTGCTTGCATTGGATAAAACTCACATGATGGGACTTGTTTTAAAGCGGCTGCATGAAAAACATAATCAACCCCTCTCATCGCATCGTCAATTGAATTTTTATCTCTTACATCGCCAATATAAAACCTAAGTTTATCATTGTTGTAAAACTTTCTCATATCATCTTGCTTAAGCTCATCTCTCGAGAAAATTCGCACCTCTTTAATGTCAGTAGTTAAAAACCTCCTTAATACCGCATTGCCAAATGAGCCCGTTCCTCCAGCAATTAATAAGACTTTATTTTTAAATATATCTCTCATAACACAACCTTTTTATTAAGAATAAGTACATTTTTGTAGAAATTTAAACGTTTCATCAGTGCATCTTTTCCATGAAAAATTTTTTGCAATTTGATATGATCTGCTTGATCTTTTAATCCTTAACTCTGGATGATTAATCAACATAGTTAATGAAGACTCCAAACTACTAGGGTCTAATGGATTAAAATAAAAACCAGCATCTTGTAAAATTTCTGGCATTGCTGACATATTAGAACACGCAATTGGAAGTCCCGTAGCCATACCCTCTACTAAAATCTGTCCAAATGTTTCACAACTCGAGGCAAATATAATAGCATCCGACTCAAAATATTTTTCATGGATATTATCATGCTGTATATTTCCATGGTATCTAACACAACTTGAAGTTGGGTCAAACTTATTAATTGCTAATTGTAATTTCTTCAAGGAGGTTTTATATGAGGATCCATACAAATCCAATGTTACAGGGATACCTCTATTAAACAATCTCATAACAGCATCAACTACATTCCATTGATGTTTGTACGGCTCAACAGTAGAAATATAAATTAATTTGAATGGTTTTTGAGCATTGTAACTATCAATCCTATACTGAATTTTTGGCTGCTTAAAAAACCTCTTATCAACACCATGTGGTATTATCACTTCATGTGCTGATAAATCACTAATCCTCCGTTTAACAACATTTTGAGCATATTCTGTCAGAAAAATTACGCCTTTTGACCGTTTAAACGTTAACGATTGCACAAAACCTAATACCAAAAATTTAAGTGCACGAAAAGATAATTTATATCTAAATATTTCTGTCAACTCGAATGGTAAAAGATTTCGATGCATTGTAACAAATGGCTTAAAGCCGCTAACATCCATCCCGCCTGGAACAAATAATAAATCACACCCCATTGTGCTTGCTGTTTTTTTAAGCACAAACCTCTGCCAATACACATAATCAACTAATGAGCCATCCAACCTAGAGTCATATTCTTTAATTAAAAAATCTCTTTCATTGATTTTTTGAAGTGTCTCTCTATTTGACCAAATGATAATCCTGTGAAATCCATAAACTTTTGGATCTACACGCTTTAACACCTCCACCAGATGAGTGACACCACCTCCAGCGCGAATATTAGAGGCATCAATACCTAAAACTTTCATATCTGAACTGTCAATTGTCTTATCTAATACTGATGCTTCTTTATCCACTCTCTCTCCATTAATGCACTTTTTTTAGTATTTCTAATATTTACTATATTCCAAAAAATAGAGTATATTAAATATCGCATTCTAATGAACCAATTAAAGCGAACTAAACGATTTACACTGGGATTTACACCCTTGTTTTTCCATATAAAATTGGGTAAAGCTGCAAAGGCAATCATCTTAATTAGAGTAAAAAACACTTTCACTGCACTGTGATTTTTCACAGACATTCTCAGCATATTTCTGTAAACATATTGAGACATGAGTTTTTGCCTAATAATAGAGCTAGAAAACCCCTCCCCTTTGTGCCAAATTGGGATATTTGTTTGCTGTGTAAAAATACCACTCTGTCGACACCTATAGAAAAAATCATCATCCTCTCCATACATATAATAGGATTCATCAAAAAATCCCACATTATTGATTAAACTAGACTTAATCATGTATATCGACACACAATCTGGTTTTGACTGCTGTTTTGACTCTATTGTCACTGGGGTTTTTAATAATGAGTCGCACCCAATTCCATTAAGCTCCTTAAAGCCCAAAATTTTATATTCTTCTTGAGTGTAAAAAGAGTCAACTGCATTTGCAAGCCATTGCGGATAAATTACTACATCATTACTAAAAACAACAATAAAATCAGCATCAATGTTCAAACCGTACAATAATCCCTTATTAACAGACCCAGAAAAACCTAGATCTTTTTTATTTTGAATAATCCTACACTTTGGATGTGCATTCTTAACATATTTGATCGAATCATCTTTTGAACAATTATCTACAACAACAACATGAAAATTTTGATAATTACTGTAAAAAATGGAGTTCAGACTATTACGCAGGTGCTCAACTCCATCTTTATTGGGGATAACAATAAGAACTAACGGACACTTATTTATCATAAATATAGGCTCTCAGCTGACTCCAATACTTGACTACAACGAGATGTAAAATTATGCTTCTCGAGCGCAACAAGTTCGCTACCTGCATTTGCAATTTTTTCTCTCTCTATATTATTTTTTAAATAAAATTTAATCTTGTCAATCATCTCATTCTTGGAGTCAAATAAACAAATCTCTAGATCCTTCTTAAAGATTTTTTCTAATTGATCTGTTCTATTGCACAACTGAAATCCGCCACAAGCGGGCAATTCAAAATTTCTAAGATTGGTTTGATCCCTATTTTCATATGTAAGAAAGTTCAGACAAACCTTGGATCTACTTACAATGCGTGAATATTCTTCCAAATCAGCCCTTTTATTTTTTAAATAAACATTTTTTTCACCCTTTAGACTACTAGCCCTCCACCAGCTTCCACCATACACATGTACCTCAAAAAAAGGAGCAATGTGCTTTATCATCTGCTCACGATACTTACTCCAATTTCCAACAAAACTTACGTCATACCTCTTATTTTTATCCGTTTTAATTGGATAGAAGATCGACTCATCATAGCAAAACTCCAAATATTCCACTTTTTTTGCACCTTGTTTTTCATACTCTAAAAAAAGATGCGGACGTGAACTAAAATGAATATCATATAAAGCAAGATTATCATGCGAATTTAAGGTTATGTATCTTTGATTAAAAGGATCATCTACATGCCAATTAACAACAACAATTCCTTTTTTGTTAATTTTATGCAGTACTCTGGGCTGCAAATGAAAACCCTTAACCACAATAATAAGCTGAGGCTCAAAACTATCAATTAATTTTAGAAAATTATCATTAACCCTTGTGCAAATACTCTTAAAAAAATATCGATTCATCATAAATCCCAACCTTCTCAGTAAAAGGTTGCCATTTAAATTTGAAGTGTATTTTGCATAATCAAAGATAATAGACTTGTATCCCAATTTTGTTAATGAAAGCATTATGGAGTGCGGCATACTGCCTCTAAATGTCTCCCCATAAACTAAAACTTTTTTTATTGCACCATTGTATTTCATAACTATATCATTCCTTTGATATTACTTTTTCCCATAGTTATACGCGAACTGTGCAATTATTTTTTTAAGTTGTCAACAATCTTTGGCACAAATCGCATTACTTCATTTTTCCTATACTGATGCACTCCAAAATTTAATTTTCCAGTTGCACCCCACTGTCTCCACCAAAATTCTGCAAACTCACGTATTGTTTGTGGCTTGCCACAACTTACATGAGTCACTACAGGCACCCCTAGCTTAACATTAGAAAAATCAAAACATTCAATAAACTGACTTACAACATCGTCAACATGAGTAAAGTCTCGAACTTGCTCGCCCAAAGTCAAGTCAAAATCATTACCGGATAATGCAGCTTCTTTTAAAGAAGGCCACAATCTTTCCTCTGACTCTCCCTCACCAAAAACTTGAAAAATACGCAAATAGTTTAATTGTAATTTATGCTCAACGGCCCATTGGTAAAACGCCATATATGCAGCAGCTTTTGATGCTGGATAAGTCATTGTGGGTTCTAAATTTGCATTTGTAGGTATATAGTCATACTTCTCTCCTACGCGTCCATACTCAAACCCAGTTCCAGAAATAATAAATTTACTAATTCCGGCTTCTCTAGCCTGTTCCATCAACTTTAAAGAAACTGTTAAATTCCAGTACAAACACTCTTCCAACGTATCATATGGAACATTAGTACTGTGTGACGCCAAATGAACAAATATATCACACCCACGCATTTCCTCAACCCAGTCATCTTCTAAAGAGCCATCCAACCACTTTGGATCTTTAGTCAAGTCAACCCTTGTAACACTGCCAGGTCGCCTAAGACAAACTAAGTTAAAACCCTGAGAGTGTGCTTTATTAATAAAATGAGAGCCAATAAAACCCGTCCCACCTGTAAGGAATATCTTCATACCTTGAACGGACTTCGAAAATTATTCAGTATTGTATGATTTTTATCTCTTTCTGATAATATAGGCTTATCACAAGGCCATTCAAAACCAAAACTATCCCAAGATATACCACTATCATGATCAGAATCATATTCACACGTTGTACTATAAAGCATACTACTACTATTTTCTAAGGAATAATATCAAGAGCAACAACTTCATGGTTTTGAGACAAAAGCATGGCATTTGAAAGGCCAACGTAACCGGTGCCGGCTATGGTGATTTTCATGGTTTACAACCTCCAAGATGGCACAACTCTAAAAAAAATACATATCATCAACTTTCCTTCCTTACAATGTAATTGAATACCAACTATTAGGCATTTGCCCCTCATAATCCCAACACCATTGATTTTTCTTATCGTGTTGTAATCTAGGAAAAAATACAACTTTTTTATCATTTTTAGAAAGCCATGCTGCCCACCAGCTAAACGTACTATTTGCAATAATAAAATTATCACATTGCTGCATTAACCAAAAATCCCAAATCGTGTTTTCTTCTTCACTATTGTGAGTGATAAATTCAAATCTTCCATTTGGTAACTTTATACTTGCTTTTGCCTTTTCTGGATCGTCAGAAAAAATAAAATAGTATGGCTCAGTTAAAAGAGCTTCCATTTTGTCTAAAGCCATATGATAATAATTTAACTGTACATTCGTTTTAGAGTTGGTTGCACTTTGATCAAACCATCTAATATGCAATGCAACAGAATTTTTTTCTTTTATTTTACTTATAATTGAAAGATTTTTTTGATCTAATGGCAACTTCATTTCCAGATCACTTCTTATCTCTTTTTCAACATCTAAAAAATATTTTTCACTTTGCCATAATCCATCTATGTACACATCTTGTGAAATTCTTAAACTTAATAATCTACTATCAAATTCATTAAATTCTTGCTCTACATAGTTCCTATTCTCAAATGCCTTTTGTTGTTGATTTATTTTCCTTAGACCTCTCCTTACTCTTTCAAACGGGCCAAGCCTTTCATTCAATGTTGCTTTTCTATGTGGAATTTTAAAGCAATCTAACATATACTTCCTTTGATATAAATAATCTCTCTTGAAGCCTGACACATCATCTATTATTAATTCAGCATTATTTTTAACGGCTAATCTTTTAGCTGCAGCGTAACAATACAACTGATTACCCAATCCACCTTTAATTCTTGCAATAACCTTCATGCCATTTTCCCAGTATTTCTCTTATTGAAAATACTCTATTTTATTCTTCTTAAGAGTGCTTCTGATATTTATATTTCTTTTACATCCTAAACTTAAGTCGACTTGCTTTAGCCCAAAGAAACACTATAATCAATAGCGGAAACAACCTGGATAACAGAAACATCAGCATATCTGGCATTGTCTTCATAAAGAAGCTATCAAAATGCATTATATTTATTGAGTATAAAAATATTAATGATCCGATAAATTGATGCATACGTGTTGACTCGATAGTAACTCGTAAAAACAACCCATAAAGTAGTGCGTTTATAATCACCCCAACTAAAGAGAACTCCCACCAAGAATGTGATGCGGCTGTATAGCCGCCCCAATTTCCCCACTCTCTACCGGTTAACTCATTCCACACCACAAAACCAGCAAGTCCTCGATGATTTCCATCGTAACTTCGAGGTGCTGGCTTATCTTTACATAAATACCTTGGTATAGGGCTATACAATGTATTTAATAGTACGCTCGGCCCTACGTGCCCTTCTCTATCTGAAAATTTTATAAGACCGCTTGATAAACGCGCATCAACAAGCCTCACACCAAATTCATCCCACAACTTTTCCATCGCACTTTCATTGTTGCTAGTGCTAAATTCACTCAGGCTAGAAATTCTTTCGATGATACCAAGATCTTGAGAGGATGACTGTGTTAAGAAAGTTCTATAAACTGAACCGATAACTGGCCCAATTGCAATAATGGCAATTAATCCAAATACAAAATAATAGGTAAATTTATACCGACCTTGGATAAATCCAGCAACAGCAATAATAATAAAAACACCCAATGTAATATGTCTAACGCCTACGGCAATTCCATATACAGCAACAAAACCTAAAAACAATAATGCTACGAGTTTGAAAAAATTAAATTTAAATTTAGACATGTTCATATCCTTACTGTATGGCATTGTAACAAGTAAGGCAGCGGCAATTTTACCTGGTACCACGAAAATAGCTTTCAATGGGGCTGTGATCGTTATTGGCAAGTTAAGAAAACCTGCCGTGATATTGCCAACATCACTATCATACTGCTGAATTCTTCCATATGATGCCAACCCTGGTAACAGGTCGTCAATATATAATATCATGACTATTACAGATAAAAATAACAGAAAATAAACCTCTGATTTTCTATTTAAATTTGGAATAATCTTACCAACTGACCTGCTAAAATTTCTTGAAGGTGCATTATAAAATGTCAACAATAATATTAGTATAAATATTATTTCTAAAAAATAAACTAACACTAAGTGGTCCGGGTTTATTCCATAAGATATCGAGCTCTCAAAGCCTGTAAAAACACCATATACTGACGGAACAAAAAATACATATAAAACATAGATAAATAGCCATATAGATAATATTGTTACTAAGTTATTACGGTATTTTTTATGCGCATAAAAAATGTTAAATAATGATATAGCTATCAAAATCAAAGATAATGGCAGTGTAACCTCGTAAGACATTTAATTAAAACAAATCTTTGTAATCAACTTTATCAAAAATATTTAATTTTCCACCTACGGTTGCATCTAATATTTTTCTACCATTTTTTTCAAATTCAAATTTTGCTAAATGATACGATATTTCGGATCTATCTAAATTTGGCAACTGCCACTGAAAACCCTTCCCAAAATAAGAAGGATCAAAGTGATTAAGATCATCGCCCTGTGATGTTATTTTTTTATCATTTTCGCCTTTTGTAACAAAATTATGATCTACACCTATCAAAATCACCTCCTCAAACCCCATCCAGTAGGCCAACTGCATCGATGCAAATGTCACCGTTGAATCAAAATAAGTTTTATACATAGGGTTTTTTGAGAATTTAATCTTATGCCCTCCAGTTGGATCATTAATATAGAAACAATCGCTTTCTGATTTAACATGTCTTCTCGTAAGCCAACTTACAAATTTAATAGAATCAACATCTTCTATTTCACTCGCACATTGTTCAACAACAAGGCCGTTTACTGCAATATAATAATTTGTACTAAACCCTAGCTTTGGAAATAATAAATAAATGCGGTTCATTCCTATAGTAATCTCGTTCTTTAATAACGAAAGATCCATATCATTTAGGCTTGGCCCGTTACCGATAATAAAGCATCTCCCACCCTTATGCTTATCTTTTAATTTTAAAAATATTTTTCTACTTTTAACCCCCCTTATATCAACTAACCAGCATAGTTGATTGTAAACTCGAGTTAAAAATTCATATATAACTAAAGGAAGTATTCTTTTCGCTATCATTTTAATATTTTGAATCATTTTATTCTTGCGTCTCCTATTTTGTCCTTATAAAAAATTATATCAGCGCCCATTTTTACCGCATTAACTTAACCACCATAACCCAAAGACTACCAACACTAAAGTCGGCAACAAGGTCGTTTTCGACTCATATTGCAAGAAACTCATACCAAATTTTCTATAAGAATGTCTTGCACAATACCATGAATAGAAACCAAAGTATGCTGCAATCTTGGCGATAGCAAAAGACAAGTAATCATACCTTGGCAGGAGAGACACACTCACAATTAAAAGAATTAGTCCCGTCCATACAGCAACGGTATGCCATATAATTTGGTTTGTTATACTATATAGCTGAAGATGCATAGCGCCATATCTTTCTGCAAAAAACCCAATACCTAATAATATCCACAACAAATGCGATGGAAAATCAGCATTACTCTCTATCAATATTAATAACTTCTCACCAGCTACACCAATTATTATAAATCCAATTACATAAACCCAATGAGAGAGCATCATGCCTCTTTGTGAGATCTTGATTAACTCATCTTTTTTTCCTTCAGCATACAATCTTGATAACAAAGGCAATTTACTATAAAAAGGCGCTTGAGAAAAAGAACTAACTGTAATAATTAAGCGCAGACCCAAAAGATATGTAGCTATTTCTGCGCTAGAGCCAAATTGGGCATACATGATGCCGCTTAATTGCATTAAACCGGCAGTTAAAATCACCCCAATACCGGATCTCCACGCACTAGGCCATACCGCATCAAAAACTTTATTATTCTTGCCTTTTATTGAGAAATTCTTAAAATGGCCATCCTCCAAGATTCTAGATAGCCTCCTATTAATATAAATACTAACAAGAACAAAACCTTGATTTGCGATAACCATACCTAGTAAGTTTCCGTCAAAAACCAATACTAAAATGCTTGCAATAATACCTCCAAATGATGTAATAGCTTCCCATCTTCGAAATATGGCAATTTGATTAATCCCCTGAAGATATGATATGAAAATATTACCTTTTATTACAATCGTTGATACAATTAGTATAACCACCCACGCTGACCAAGCTAAAGCTGTATCTTGTACTTGTGAAATTGGGATTACTAATAAGGCCGTACCAGCTGTTGATAATAACACTGTCCAAAACCAACTGATACTTGAATAAATCCTCCTCATTTCAGAAGAAATGCACTCTATCGACTCCCAGTTCGCCTTGCCATTATTTTTATTTTTCGGACTTTTTAAATCGTTTACATCTGCCCCGCCCATAGCATATGATATCACCCGACTAAAAGTAGGCGACAACCCCATGTCAACGAACATTTGTAATCCGATAATCGTTATAAAAAGATACCATAATGCGATCTCTTCTGTGCTAAAGCGAATCAGAATCAATGGAAGAACAATGATTAAACTAAGTGATCGGACTAGAAAACTTAACCAAGTCATGATTGTTGGGGAGTTCCAGGCCCTACTAACCATTCCTCTGATATTACTTTTTCCCATAGTTATACGCGAACTGTGCAATTATTTTTTTAAGTTGTCAACAATCTTTGGCACAAATCGCATTACTTCATTTTTCCTATACTGATGCACTCCAAAATTTAATTTTCCAGTTGCACCCCACTGTCTCCACCAAAATTCTGCAAACTCACGTATTGTTTGTGGCTTGCCACAACTTACATGAGTCACTACAGGCACCCCTAGCTTAACATTAGAAAAATCAAAACATTCAATAAACTGACTTACAACATCGTCAACATGAGTAAAGTCTCGAACTTGCTCGCCCAAAGTCAAGTCAAAATCATTACCGGATAATGCAGCTTCTTTTAAAGAAGGCCACAATCTTTCCTCTGACTCTCCCTCACCAAAAACTTGAAAAATACGCAAATAGTTTAATTGTAATTTATGCTCAACGGCCCATTGGTAAAACGCCATATATGCAGCAGCTTTTGATGCTGGATAAGTCATTGTGGGTTCTAAATTTGCATTTGTAGGTATATAGTCATACTTCTCTCCTACGCGTCCATACTCAAACCCAGTTCCAGAAATAATAAATTTACTAATTCCGGCTTCTCTAGCCTGTTCCATCAACTTTAAAGAAACTGTTAAATTCCAGTACAAACACTCTTCCAACGTATCATATGGAACATTAGTACTGTGTGACGCCAAATGAACAAATATATCACACCCACGCATTTCCTCAACCCAGTCATCTTCTAAAGAGCCATCCAACCACTTTGGATCTTTAGTCAAGTCAACCCTTGTAACACTGCCAGGTCGCCTAAGACAAACTAAGTTAAAACCCTGAGAGTGTGCTTTATTAATAAAATGAGAGCCAATAAAACCCGTCCCACCTGTAAGGAATATCTTCATACCTTGAACGGACTTCGAAAATTATTCAGTATTGTATGATTTTTATCTCTTTCTGATAATATAGGCTTATCACAAGGCCATTCAAAACCAAAACTATCCCAAGATATACCACTATCATGATCAGAATCATATTCACACGTTGTACTATAAAGCATACTACTACTATTTTCTAAGGATATAAAACCATGTGCAACTCCGCTTGGCATTATTATTGACTGCTTATCCTTCCCAGATAATTCAAATGAATCATACTTTAGATAACTTTCCGAATCCACTCTTAGATCTAATATTACATCTAGTACACTCCCGTTCAAACATGTAACCAATTTACTATGGTTATATGGCGGCAACTGAAAGTGCATGCCACGTAATACATTTCTATTTGACACCGTAATATACTGTTCTTGAATGTTGACTTCAACACCTCGAGATAAAAAACTAGAGCCATGATATAGCTTAGCAAAAGACCCTCTGTTATCGCTTATATTGTCGACATTTATCAAGTAACAATCTTGTATTTTTGTATCCAAAAACTCCATTGTCAAATACTCAAGAAAAAATATTCCAATCTTTCAGCTATATAATCCATTTGAATTTTCCCAAGACCTGGATAAATTCCAAGCCACAAAGTTTTATTCATAGTGATATCTGTATTGGTTAATTCACTTGCAATTTTATATTCAACATCCTTAAAATATGGCTGCTTAGTTAAATTTCCTGCAAATAATAATCGTGTGCCAATTTTATGATTATCTAAATATTGAGTGAATTCAACTCTGTCAATATTTTCTTTTAATGTGATAGGAAATCCAAACCATGAAGGCTTTGAGTTCTTAGTAGCTTGTGGTAAATCAATAAACTCGGTCAAGTTACTCAATTTACTTTTAAGGTAAGCAAAGTTTTTATTGCGTTTTTCAATAAACCCTGGCAAACGCTCAAGTTGAGCCAATCCACAAGCAGCTTGCATATCGCTAATTTTTAGATTGTAACCTAAGTGTGAATAGGTGTATTTATGGTCATAACCATGTGGCAAATCACCTAATTGTTGATCAAAGCGCTTTTCACAAGTGTTATCACAACCTGGATCGCAATAACAATCTCTACCCCAATCTCTAAATGACTCAGCAATCGTTATCAATTCAGAGCTATTGGTAAATACAGCGCCACCTTCACCCATAGTAATATGATGTGCTGGGTAGAAACTACAAGTGGCAATATCACCAAATGTACCAACATGTTGTTTGTTGTATTCTGCACCCAAGGCATCACAACAATCTTCAACTAGCCAAAGTTTATATTTGTCACATAGTGCTTTAACTTTTTCTAAGTTGTACGGATTGCCTAAAGTATGTGCTAGCATAATCGCTTTAGTTTTTGGTGTTATTGCCGCTTCAATTAAATCTGCATTAACATTATACGTTTTTAAATAAATGTCAACAAATACAGGGATAGCGCCAAACTGCACAATTGGATTAACTGTCGTAGGGAAACCTGCAGCAACGCCAATTACCTCATCTCCTTTTTTAATAGCTCTGTCACCTAATTTTGGCGATGTCAGAGTAGAAAATGCAACAAGATTGGCGGATGAACCAGAATTAACAGTAATCAAGTGCTTGATTCCAATAAATTCAGACAATTTTTTTTCAAATTTACGATTAAAGCGTCCAGTAGTCAGCCAGCCATCTAGAGATGCGTCAACCATATACTTCAACTCGGTAGCACCCATTACCTTGCCTGATGGTGGCACAACACTTCTACCTGGTTTAAATGTTTTTTCTGTATATTTTAAATCTGAAAATTCTTGCACAAGATTTGCGATTTCTATTCTTAACTCTTCAGTGGTTTTCATTTATTCATATCTCTCATATATTCTTTAATTTCTGCTAGGCAAGCAACTTTCATATCTTCCTTGTTAAGCCAGGCCTGATGCCAAGTAATAATTCTCTCTAGTGCGTGATTTAATCCCCAAACAGGAGTCCAATCAAGCTTGTATTTAGCTTTTGAAATATCCAATTTTAATAAATCTGCCTCATGAGGGTTGGAATTAACATCAAGCTTCCAACTGGAGTCAGGCCATTTTGAAGTCATTTTATCTAAAATCCAATCCACTGGCTTAGCGTCTTTTTCATTGGGTCCAAAATTCCAACCTTCCGCATACCCTTCTCGATTTTTATAAAGTTTTTGAGCTAAAACAAGATAACCTGACAATGGCTCCAATACATGTTGCCAAGGGCGTGTTGCTTTAGGATTGCGAACGACAACTGATTCATTTTTTTCAAAAGACCTTAGAATATCCGGAATTAATCTATCGTCTGCCCAATCGCCACCGCCAATTACATTGCCCGATCTAACAGAAGCTAAACCAATACCTTGTTCTCGCAAAAAAGAACATCTATAGGATGAGGTAACCAATTCTGCACAACCTTTACTGCTACTATAGGGATCATAACCACCCATAGGATCGTTTTCTTTATAACCCTCTGAACGTCCATCGTTTTCATAGCATTTATCAGTAGTAATATTAACAATCGCTTTTAAATTAATGCAACTGCGTGCAACCTCTAATACTTTAGCCGTGCCAATAACATTTACTTCATAAGTTTCAATAGGTGCATCATAAGAATACCTTACCAAGGGTTGTGCCGCCATATGGATTAAAATATCAGGACTGAACTCTGTCATACTCTCGTATAAAGCATCCTGATCTCTAATATCAGCAATCTGTGAGTTAATTATTAAACCAACTTTTGCCTCATTAAATAATGAAGGTAATGTTGGAGGATTAAGTGCATAACCCTTTACTTCTGCACCCAGTGAAACTAACCACAAAGAAAGCCAGCTACCTTTAAAGCCAGTATGGCCTGTTAAGAAAACGCGCTTACCTTCCCAGAATTTTTTGTCAATTGTTGCCATTTACCAAGTTTTCCAAGGTGCTTTTCCAGTTTCCCAAAGTTCTTGTAGGTATATTTTATCTCTCAATGTATCCATAGGCTGCCAAAAACCTTCATGCGTATAAGCCATTAGATTTCCATCTGATGCCAAGCCCTTTAACGGTTCTTGCTCCCAAGTACAATTATCACCAGAAATTCGATCCACAACTTTAGGTGAGAGTACAAAAAAGCCACCGTTAATCAAAGCGCCATCGCCTTTAGGTTTTTCTGTAAATTGTTTGACTTCATTTTCTTGTATATCTAACGCACCAAATCTTCCTGGTGGGTATGCAGCCGCTAGCGTCGCATCTTTTCCGTGCTCCTTGTGAAATGCTATTAACTCTGAAATATCGATATCTGATACACCATCACCATAAGTAAAACAAAAAGCATCTTCATTCTTAATATGCTCTGAAACTCTAGCCAACCTACCACCGGTCATAGAATCATCCCCTGTATCAACCAAAGTAACAGTCCATGGCTCGGCCCTTTCCTGATGAACTTCCATAGAATTAGTTTTCATATCAAAGGTGATATCAGATTGATGAAGAAAGTAATTTGCAAAGTATTCCTTAATAACATAGCCTTTATAGCCACAACATATTACAAAGTCATTAACACCATGCGTAGAGTACATTTTCATAATATGCCACAAGATTGGCTTTCCGCCAATTTCTACCATAGGCTTTGGCTTGACACTTGTTTCTTCACTCAAACGTGTGCCAAGGCCGCCTGCTAAAATTACTGCTTTCACTTACTTCTCCAACTTATTTGTTTTATTTATAAAATCATGTATATGGTGTTTTAGTGAATGTTGCTCTTGCCAACCAAGGGCTTTAGTCTTATCACAAATAACAACTCCATCCATTCTATTCCCCTTTCTTGAAGGGAGTAATTCAATCCTTGATTGGAACATGTTTGCAACCTCCAATATTGAGTATGCTTGGGAACACCCTATGCCGAAATTATCACCTGTACCATCTTTTCCAACTACAATAATTCCAGCAACTATATCATCAATATATGTAAAATTTCTCAATTGCGTCCCTGGACTTACAACGGTTAACGCTTTGTTTTCTTTATACAGCTCTTTAAAAAGGGCAATCAGTGTTGCATATTTTCCCGATGAAATCTCTCTGCCACCATAAACATTATAAAAATAAACAATTGCATATTGAATACCATACCATTCACCATAATTTTCTACCAATTCGGTATTTGAAGCTTTTGTCCAGGCGTATGGACTTTGTGATCGACCCATGCCACCATCAGAAAATTTAGTACTACTTCCAGCATAAACTATTTTACAAGCATGCTTTCTACAAAATTGCAATACAGAAAAAATACCATCTTTATTGTATTCCCATACTTTTTCAATATCATTAAAACTTTGCTCTACTCTTGCATACTCTCCCAAATGATAGACAATATCTGGAATAAAGTGAACTGTTTTAGAAATATTCTTTGTTTCACCTTTAATGTATGTAACGCCTTTAATATGGTTTTTTTCCGTACCAGTTGAGTAATTATCCAATGAGTACACTTTATTATTTCGATCTTGCTTCAATTTTTCACATAAATGACTTCCGATAAAACCCGCGCCACCTGTCACTAATATTTTCATTTAATAATTCTTATTTTTTAATTTGTTGTTTTGTCACTTGTTTAACTAATCCGAGTTAAATAAGTCTCTAGTGTAAACCTTATCTTTTACATCTTGCAATTCATCAACCATCCTATTGGCAACAATCACATCACTTATTTGCTTAAAGTCTTCTAAATTGTCAATAATCTTTGAATGGAAGAACTCATCTTCACCTTGCTCTGTGAGTACCGGCTCATAAATAACCACTTCAATACCTTTGGCTTTAATGCGTTTCATGATACCTTGAATGGAGGACGCTCTAAAGTTATCAGAGCCTGTCTTCATGATTAGCCTATGAACGCCAACAACCTTCGGTTGTTTGGCGATGATAGAATCTGCAATAAAGTCTTTACGCATAGCATTAGCATCAACAATGGCACTAATTAAAGCATTAGGTACATCTGCATAATTGGCTTTGAGTTGCTTAGTGTCTTTTGGTAGACAATAGCCACCATAGCCAAATGAAGGGTTGTTGTAGTGTGATCCAATTCTTGGATCAAGGCCTACACCCTCAATGATTTGTTTTGAGTTTAGGTTGTGCGTTTCTGCGTATGAATCAAGCTCATTAAAGTATGACACGCGCATAGCTAAATAAGTATTACTAAAAAGCTTAACTGCTTCCGCCTCAGTAGAATTTGTAAATAAGACATCTATATCTTCTTTAATAGCACCCTCTTGCAATAGGTCTGCAAATTGCTTAGCTCTATCTGATATTTCACCGACAATAATACGTGATGGATGTAGATTGTCATGTAGTGCTGAGCCTTCTCTTAAAAACTCTGGCGAGAAAATAATGTTGTCACAACCAAACTTCTCTTTAATACTTTGAGTGTAGCCAACTGGTACGGTTGATTTGATAATCATCACTGCATTAGGATTGATGCTAATAACATCTTGAATAACCGCTTCTACCGAAGCGGTATTAAAATAGTTGTTAGTAGTGTCATAATCTGTTGGCGTAGCAATGATGACAAAATCAGCATTTTTGTAAGCTAATTCTTTGTCTAGTGTGGCAGTAAAGTTAAGGCTTTTATTAGCTAGGAAATCTTCAATTTCAGCATCAACGATTGGGGAGATGTTGTTATTAAGTTGCTCAATCTTCTCAAGGATGATATCAAAGGCGACTACCTCATGATTTTGAGACAAAAGCATGGCATTTGAAAGGCCAACGTAACCGGTGCCGGCTATGGTGATTTTCATGGTTTACAACCTCCAGGTAGGTTTATCAACAATATTTTTAATATCTATTACTATTTGAATACCACTAGATAACTGCTCATAATCACTCTCAGAGTATGCTTTAAATTGCCTATGCCCCACTGCAACAATAACAGCATCATACTTTTTAGCTGATTCTAGTGGGTTATCAATAATGCCATGCTTGTACCATTTACTTTCTTCAGCATAATCAACCCATGGATCGTACACATCAACATTAGCACCATAGTCTTTAAACTCTTCAATAATATCAATAACTTTCGTATTGCGCATATCTGGACAGTCTTCCTTAAAAGTAACACCCAGCATTAGAACGTTGGATCCTTTAATAATTTTTCCAGCCTTAATCATTTCCTTGATGGTTTGATTAGCAATATACTTACTCATACCGTTGTTAATTTGTCTAGCTGCAAGAATAAGGTCTGGCTTATATCCAACTTCCTCTGCTTTAAAGGTTAGATAATACGGATCGATACCAATGCAGTGACCTCCCACCAAGCCTGGTGTTAATTTAATAAAGTTCCATTTTGTAGCCGCCGCTTCAATAACCTCATTAGTATCAATACCCATTTGGTCAAAAATAAGTGCTAGTTCGTTAATCAGAGCAATATTTACATCACGTTGTGTATTTTCAATCACTTTAGAGGCCTCTGCCACTTTAATACTGGATGCTAAATATGTGCCTGCAACAATAACCTCTTTATACAATGTATCAACCTGTTTGGCAACTTCTGGTGTGGATCCAGAGGTTACTTTAAGAATTTGGGTAACTGTATGCTCTTTATCTCCTGGATTTATACGCTCTGGAGAATAGCCACAGAAGAAATCCTTATTAAATCTCATTTTTGATGATTTTTCTAATTCTGGCACACAAATATCCTCTGTGACACCTGGATAGACAGTAGACTCATATATAACAATATCATCTTGATTTAAAACAGAACCTACAGCTTTTGAAGATTCAACTAAAGGAGTTAAATCTGGTCGATTAGTAGAATCAATTGGTGTTGGAACGGTGACAATGTAAATATTGCAATCTTTGGTGTCTTGAATACTATCTGTATAGGTTATGTTGGACTTTACTGAGTGTAATAATTCATCTTCAATCTCAAGTGTTCTATCGTGACCATTCTCTAATTCATTAATACGAGATTGGTTTATATCAAAACCAACTACTTTAAACTTTTCTGCAAAAGCAACTGCCAAAGGAAGTCCTACATAACCTAGACCAACTAAACATATTTTTTTATTCATATTCTAACCAATTAAGTATCGTACAATCATGACGGATCATGAAGCCTACTCGATATTGCACCGTCCAAAGTAATATCTACTCCATTAACGAACCTATCTCCATATGCTAAATATTTTGCAGCGTCAAATACATCTTTTGTAATGCCAATACTTTTTGATGGGTGATAGTCTGAAAGTATCTTTAACCCTTCTAAATTACCAGTAAACCCATCTTTTAACATTTTAGTATTTATTGCTGCTGGACTTATAGAATTAACACGTACCATTTCACCAATTTCTATCGCAAGAGATTTTGTCATTCCCAATAATCCGGACTTACTGACTGCGTAAGCCAAGAAATTTGGCTTTGTAAGCCTGGCATGAATGCTCGAAATGTTAATAATACTTCCTTGAGCGACTCTTAGCTCATCTAGAAATGACATACTCAATATAAATGGTGCGGTTAAATTTATATCTAACGTTCTTTTCCAGTCTTCTAACGAAACCTCTTTAATTGGTCCTACAATTTGCAAAGCTGCATTATTAATCAAAACATTCAACCCGCCTGGAAGCACTTGTTTAATCTCTCTCATTTTATTTTCACGGTAATCACTTTCGTTACACATTAATTCCAAGTCAACCTTAAAAAAATAATCCACACTAGTTGATTCTAGTGGAATCTTATCTATGGCAATAACCTGCCATCCTTCATCTTTAAACCCCTTACACAGTGATAATCCAATATCTCCAGATGCTCCAGTAATTAATGCTGTCTTTCTACTTACCATTATTAACCTTTAAAAAATTAAACAATTTATTAATAGCTATCTTGCTTGTGCGTTCAACCGCATCAGCAGTATTTGATGCATTATGAGAGCCAAAAACACAATGTGGATGGGTGCGTAAATATGAATTTACTGGCAATGGCTCAACCTCAAAAACATCGAGTGCTGCTGAATAAGCCTTTCCACTTTTAAGTGCATCTTCAAGAGCAACCTCATCAATAACCGGCCCCCTGCCTACATTGACAATTCTAACGCCATCTTTTGCTTGTTCAAAGACGCTAGCATTAACCATGTGGTAGCTAGATTTTGTTAGCGCGCATGTTACCACTATAAAATCTGCCTCTTTAATACGATTAGGCCAAACACCTCTTTCCACTTCTGGCATATTAGGGTTAACACCTATGAACGGATCGTAAGCAATAATATTCATATCTAGCGCTATCAGGCGCTTCGCAGTATTCTGCCCAATATCTCCAAAACCAACTAGGGCAACTTTTTTTCCAGATAGAGATATTCCTCTTGGCTTAATCCATTCGCCATCTCTTACAGCTCTATCAATTTCAAATGTTTCTCTAGCTAAAGCAATAACATAGCCCGTAGCAATATCTGCCACTTCTCCACCAAACATATCTGGCGTATTGATGATTGGAATATCTAAATCCTTACAAGCGTCAAAATCAACATTATCAACACCAATACCCCATTTAATAGCTGCCTTTAAATTGCCAGCCTTTCCAGCTTCAAACACTTCGCGTGTTGCAGGGTCATCGCCAATTATCCATCCATCATGCTGTGGCACTATCTCCTTTAACTCTTCAATAGATAAAGTTTGCACTACATTAGGCGCACTCAACTCTATACCTTTTTCTTTAAAAATATACCTAAAACTGTCAATCATTCCAAGCATTGGCGGACAGGTTACTAATATCTTCATTTCGATTTTCCTTTATTAAATAAATATTCACTCACAACAATGCCAAAATCCCAGTCATCTGGCGTATCAATATCGATAGATTCAAACTTAGGTGTTTCAAACATCATAGGCTTTGCACCAATACGCGCATTGGTTTTAACAAATGCTTCCTTAGTAAAAATATATAAATTTGAATTTTCTTCAAACCAAGGCTCTAGATCTTGGGTGCGCAATAAGTTATCAGGGTCATGATTTACCGCACTACAGTCTTCCCGATAAAAACGAGTTTGAATTTTATCCACTGTGAATAGTGAATCTGCACTGTTATTATTATTTTGCACCTGAAAAGAGTCTAAAGCACCTCCAACTGTTTTGGACGTCATTAGTGGATTTGTTGTGTGAGTCATCAGATAAATATCAGCATCAATATTTTTAACATCGTCTTCAATTACCAAGTTCATAGAAACCATATCTCCACATATCTCTGGCTTTCTATCTCTAATGATAATTCTATCAGTTTCAAGAAGGCCGTTTTTTGCAAGGATCTCTCTTGCATCAGTGTTGATAATTACTTGATCAATTTCTTTAATTGCAAGCAGTGTATCAAGTGTCCATCGGAACAACGGCTTACCGTTGAAAATTTTAAAATTTTTACCCTTTACTCTTTCACTGTTAGCCTTCATTGGTAATAGGGCCACTATCTTCTGTTTTGTCATTTAATAATTACTCCTTAACTATTGGATAAAAATATTTAATTTTTGCTTTATTAGATAATTTTCGACAAAGGTGATTCCCCCTATACGATCCATAATATTGACAGAGTCTAAACATAAATATGGAAATAAATTCTTTAAAAAACACTTTCTTACGTATTGAAACTCTAATATCTTTTAATATTCCAATAATAATAAAATGAATTGTATCAATAATACTAACTCTAATTTCAGGCATAATTTTTTGCAAGGCAACAGCCTCTCTTTCATACCTAACCTTAACTTGTGCCCAGGTTTCATCATGAATATGGTACACAACACTATCGGAAATATAGCCTATCAATCCTTTATCTTGATATATTTGTTTAGCTATAAACATATCTTCTAGACCTGTTAAATCTTCATCGAAACGGAATTTACTCCACGCTCTGCGAGAAATCGCAGCATTTGCATTATTACAAAAAAAACCACTTTGAGGGATGTGTGTCTCATCTGGAAAGTATTTATCAAATACCTGCATCTCGCTAAACTTAGTTGTATCTTTACCAATTTGTCGCCCGTAAGAATAATCACATTTATTTTGTATTAAAGGCGCCACTAGACTATTTAGCCAGTTTTGATCAACAGGAATGCAGTGGCCACTAATAAAAACTAAATACTCCCCATTAGCGAACTCACAGCCAACATTTAAAGACCTTCCGAAAGTAAAATCTTGTTTATTAATATAGGCTATTCTAGCGTTATGTTTCTTTGCTATCTTCAAGGTGTTATCTATTGATCCCGAGTCTACAACAACAATTTCACAAGAAAATCCATTAAGATTTTGTGAATTAATAGCACATAGCAGCTCGTCTAAATAAAGCTCTTCGTTCAAAGTTCTGATGATGATACTAACCAACATTATTTGTTTATATCAATAGTAAATATTGAGCCTGACAGTGGATACTTATTGCGATCATTATCAGACAAACCTTCATAAGCACTAGTAACGAACAACTTGTTTTCTTCTGTATTCAGAGTGCAGTTTGTAGGTCTAGGAATAGGCATCTCAAACTCCTTTATTAGTTCCCCGTTCAAATTCAGTTCCACAATCTTAAATCCATCCCATATTGCTAAAAAAATCCTTCCATCTGAAGAGATGCAACCTCCATCTGGAGTAGTTTTTGTGCAACTTAAATTAAACCATTTTTCTATTCCTTGTACAGAAGACCAGGTACTATTAAAATTAATTTTATACACTATCCCATCAAGAGAGTCAGTAATAAGCAAGCTATTACAATTTGGAATTTTAATAAATGTATTTGGTATAGAAATTCCTTCATGCACAATTCTACTGACTCCATTTTGTGATAAAACTAATGCGCCATCGCCTTTAACAGGTTTATTTAGCATCACTCCATATATATATAAATTTTCTTTTAACTTTAGTCCATCATTGGACCTGTATACATCAGAACCATATATACCAGGTGTATACGACACCCTCTCTATTGTATTTAAATTGAGATCAAAAGTAATAATACCGCTCTCATTCGCAAGATATACTTCATTTTTATTTACATCTAAAATAACACTAGCTTTTTCTACTAGCTGATAAGAAAAATTTTTATCCTCACTACTTTTAAATAATTTAGAATTAAGAATATCAAGCCAAAACAAAGACTCGCTGACTTTATCCCAGTACACTCCTTCACCTAATTTTGACAACATGTAATTTGTCATATTAGAGTGTCAATAATCTTATTAAGAGTTGTAAAGTTAATTTTCAACCCTAACTTCTCTTTAGCCATAGCATCGCTGGCAATTAAAGTTGATGGATCACCATCTCTTCTGCTCTCTTCCAAAACTATAAAATCTTTACCGGTTATATCTTTTACTTGTTGAATGACCTCTTTAACGCTAAATCCGTTGCCATTACCAAGGTTAAACTCTGCACTGGGAGATTCGCTTTGATTCAAATAGTCTAGCCCTTTTAAGTGTGCATTGGCAAGGTCATTTACATGAATATAATCTCTTACGCAGGTTCCGTCATTTGTATCATAGTCATTACCAAAGATACTAACTGAATCTCTTTGTCCATTTGTCGCTTGCATAATAATTGGCAATAGATGAGTCTCCGGATCATGCCTTTCACTAAGCTCGCCATCTGGATCATGGCCTGCAGCATTAAAATATCTAAAAGATACGTACTTCAGTCCATAGGCAGATCCAAAATCTTTAAGAATTTCTTCAACCATTAATTTTGACTTACCATAAGGGTTAATAGGATCTTTAGGATGGTTTTCATCAATTGGAATATATTCCGGATTGCCAAAAATTGCAGCTGAGGAGCTGAATATAAACTTCATGCAATCATTATCAATCATTGCCTTAAGTAAACTGATCGTGCCGGAGACGTTGTTGTTGTAATACTTGTAAGGGTCGGTCATTGACTCACCCACCAAAGAGTAGGCGCTAAAATGCATGACTGCGTCTGGTTTGTATTTTTTAAAAAGTTTATCTAATTTAGCCGCGTCAAGAATATCACAAAGCTCAAATTCTCCATACAGAACCGCATCTTGATGACCCGTAGAGAGATTATCTAAGGTGATCACATTATGCCCGGCCTGATGAGCAATTTTGACCATATGAGATCCAATATAACCAGCACCTCCGATAACAAATATTTTCATTTTAATTTCTCTCTAGATACCATTTATAGGTACTAGTAAGCCCATCTTTTAAATCTATACTATAATTCCAGCCCATATTTTTCAACCTAGATACATCGACCAATTTTCTTGGAGCGCCGTCTGACTTTGTAGCATCAAAGGCTAACTCACCCTTAAATTCAACCACCTGTTTCAGGGTTTCTGCCATCTCTCGAATAGTTACATCTATACCCGTACCCACATTAATATGTGAGAGCATTGGTTTTGTATTAGACTGGTACGTTTCTTCATCTAGCTCCAGCACAAAAATTGATGCTACAGCCATGTCATCGACATGTAAAAACTCACGCATAGCATTACCCGTTCCCCATACTATCACTTCGGCATCGTTACTAACCTTCGCTTCATGAAAACGTCGTATAAGTGCAGGAATAACATGTGAGTTCTCTGGATGGAAGTTATCATTAATGCCGTATAGATTGGTTGGCATTACCGATCTAAAATCAGTTCCATATTGACGGTTGTAGGATTCACACAACTTAATGCCTGCAATCTTGGCTAGCGCATAAGGCTCATTGGTTGATTCTAATACGTCTGTCAATAATGCATCTTCACGCATTGGCTGCTCGACTGCCTTAGGATAAATACAAGTGCTGCCTAAAAATAACAAGCGTTTAACTTTATTCTCATAAGCTGAATTAATAACGTTAGCCTCTATCATCATGTTTTGATAAATAAAGTCTGCAGGATAGGTATTATTCGCATGAATGCCACCTACTTTAGCTGCAGCTAAAATAACGTAATCAGGATTTTCTTGTTCGAAAAAGGTTTGTACTTGCGCTTGATTGGTAAGGTCTAGTTCTTTATGCGTGCGCATTAAAAGATTAGTAAAACCCCTTTCTTCTAATTGTCTGACAATGGCAGAGCCTACTAAGCCTCTGTGGCCTGCAATATAGATTTTATCGTTAAGGTTCATTAATCTTGTCTTGTTTAATTTAGTTTATCTGGTTTGATTTTATTCAATTTTTTATGTTACTCATTAAAATCTGGCGCTTTAAAGCCGTGCTTTTTAACTAATGAATCACGCTTAGCAATGTTGATATCATTTTCCATCATTTCATGTACCATTTCTTCAAGGGTGATTTTTGGCTCCCAGCCTAGTTTTTCTTTGGCTTTGATTGGGTCACCCAATAATGTCTCCACTTCTGTTGGTCGGAAGTATCTTTTATCAACGGCTACGATTAAATTGCCTGTTTCAGTGTCAAAGCCTTTTTCATCCATACCTTCACCTTCCCAACGAATCGTCTTACCTAAATAGCCCCAAGAAAAATCAACGAAGTCACGTACTGAATACTGCACACCGGTGGCAATACAAAAATCATCTGGCTCATCTTGTTGTAGCATCAGCCACTGCATTTCAACATAGTCTTTAGCATGACCCCAATCTCTCTTAGCATTCATATTGCCAAGGTACACAGTTTCTTGCAGGCCTAATGAGATACGAGCTAATGCTCTTGTGATTTTTCGGGTTACGAAGGTTTCGCCACGTACTGGAGATTCATGATTAAACAAGATGCCGTTACAAGCATACATGCCATAAGCTTCACGATAATTAATGGTTATCCAATAAGCGTATAGCTTGGCTGCTGCGTAGGGAGAGCGTGGGTAAAAAGGGGTGGTTTCTTTTTGTGGGGTTTCTTGCACTTCGCCATATAGCTCTGAGGTAGAGGCTTGATAGTAGCGGGTTTTCTTCTCAAGGCCTGAAATGCGAATGGCTTCCAGTAAGCGCAGTGCACCTAGGCCAACTGTGTCTGCTGTGTATTCAGGAGTTTCAAATGATACGGCAACGTGTGATTGTGCGCCCAAATTATAGATTTCATCAGGTTGGATTTGTTGAATGATACGCACTAGGCTCATAGAATCTGCCAAGTCACCATAATGCAGTACGAATTTTCTGTCAGTTTCATGAGGATCTTGGTATAAATGGTCAATACGATCCGTGTTAAATGATGAAGAGCGGCGTTTGATGCCGTGTACTTCGTAACCCTTGTCTAATAGAAATTCTGCTAGATAGGCGCCGTCTTGGCCTGTGATGCCGGTGATTAATGCTACTTTATTACTCATAATTCATTTCCAAAAATATCCATATACTTTATATAATAATTTAGTTCAGTTTAGTCTGTCATTTAATTTTTAATGCGTCCATACATATCTTCAAACCTAATAATGTCATCTTCACCCAGATAAGTGCCGCTTTGCACTTCAATAATTTCTAGTGGCTCATTGGTTGCATTCTCTAGACCATGGGTAACGCCTAGTGGGATATAGGTAGATTCACCTTTTTCAAGGCTGAATGTCTGCTCGCCATTAGTAACGGTTGCCGTGCCACTCACCACTACCCAATGCTCTGCGCGTTTATGATGCATTTGTAGTGAGAGCTTGGCGCTAGGTTTAACGTGTAATCTTTTTACTTGGAAGTACTCACCCGATTCAATAGAGTCATACCAGCCCCAAGGGCGATAAACTTTACGGTGTGTACTACTCTCACACCGACCACTGGCTTCTAAGGATTCAACAATACTCTTTACTTCTTGAGCTTTGTCTTGGGTGGCAATAAAGGTGACATCAGGCGTGTCTATAATAATTAGATTATCTACACCTATGGCTGCGACCATATGATGATCAGCATTAATGTAAGTATTAGTAGTACCTTGAGTGACAACATCACCTTTGATAACGTTACCTTGACTATCTTTTGTACCGATATCATATAGTGCTGGCCAAGCACCAATATCATTCCACTGGGCGTCTAATGGTACAACAACGACATTATCACTTTTCTCCATGAGTGCGTAATCAATAGAGTCAGATGGAGATGATTCAAAGGCTTGTTTTTCTAGACGAATAAAATCTAGGTCTTGTACGGCATTATTAACAGCGTTATTAACTGATGTAACAATATTAGGTGAGTGCGTTGTAAGCTCGTCAATAAAGGCATGTGCCTGAAACATGAACATGCCAGAGTTCCATAGATAAC
>Ga0255775_1000745_pt1 | contig 32317 bp, 31 predicted proteins | sample 011ome_26_FD_179973 | JGI IMG/M metagenome (GOLD analysis project Ga0255775, IMG submission 179973) | Coastal salt marsh microbial communities from the Groves Creek Marsh, Skidaway Island, Georgia - 011511BT metaG (version 2) | ecosystem: Environmental > Aquatic > Marine > Intertidal zone > Salt...
CTGACATAGGGGATATCTTTGCACTTATTGGTAAACGAGCAAGAAACAGTTAATTTATTGAACTACCTGTGGGATCTAGTCGGTAACCAACGTTGCGCACGGTGCCGATGAGCCCCTCGTGCTCGCCCAGTTTTGCCCTCAGGCGCCGGATGTGAACATCAACTGTTCTGGTGCCACCAAAGTAGTCGTATCCCCATACCTCGCTCAGCAGCTGCTCCCGAGAGAAAACCTGGGCGGGGTTGTCGTTGAGATACCTCAAAAGCTCAAACTCTTTGAAGGTTAGATCCAGCGCTCGCCCGTTTATTTTGGCCGTGTAGGTACCAAGGTCGATCACAAGCCCCGAGGAGTTGTCAACGGCTAGCGGCTTAGGTTTGCTATCGAGCAACATCCGTATTCTTGCGTCCACCTCGGCCAGCGAGGCACCATCGAGTATGAAATCAGCTGCCTGCCACTCGGCACTGACTGCGGGGAGCCCGGATTCTGCGACCACCATGAGCATGGGCTTTTGCCAACCGGCGGCCCCAATGATTCTTGTCACCGCCCTGGCCGCCACCAGGTTGACTCGGCAGTCAAGTACTGCAATGTCATGCCTAGGTGCGGTTGCCAAAGACTGCGGCTCAAAGTCGGAAAGGTGAATGGTGTGGCCTAAGACCTCGAGCGGCGGCAGGGGGTTCTCGGGCGTGGGGGAGATGCAGAGAATGTTTGCCATAAAGATGCCTCCCGCCTTAGCAAATGATACCCAGCTTTACCCGCCTGTTGGCTAGAGTGCTTGGTGTGAGCAGGCAGTGGTTTCAGATAGTTGCTATCTGGGTATTGGTCTTTGTAGGTGCCTCGGTCTCCATGGTTTTTCTATCGGGCGATGCTCGCTACACGGCTTTCGGAGCTATCGCAGCCGCTTCAATTGCCTTGGTCAGCCTCGAACACCTAATTTCTTCAAAGAGCAAGGACACCGTTAGGCAACAGGTCTATGTTTCAGCTGGCACCCTAATGATTCTCGGGCTTTTCACCATCGCCACCTTGGCCAGTTAGAATTGACCCATGCTCCTCGCCATTGAACTCGTATTTACCGGACTTCTGATCTTGGCCGCCATTGCGATTGCTGGAATTTCCGCACTGGTCCTATACAAGCTTTTCAAGGGGCAGAACTAGGTTGTTTGTCCTTCCGGAGGACCTCCCGATTGAGCTAACGCCCTTTGCCTTTCTCATTGGCTCTTGGAAAGGTTCGGGAGTGGTCTCCTATCCCGTTGGCGAGGCCGTGCCAACTGAGATTGAGTTCTTTCAGGAGCTATCTTTTGCGCCGCTTCCCACGGGCAAACTCGAGTACTCGTCGGTGGTGAGGGACGCTAAGGGTAAAGAGGTATCGTCCGAGCGGGGCTATTGGATGATCTCCAGACCACTAAACGAATCTGATGCTGGCCCAGGTCTGCTGCCGGCAACCGGTGAGAGCGCGATAACCGTTCGCGAAGACCTTGAGCTCTGGAGAAACAAGGCAGGTGGCTTTGACATTGAGGCCCTGATAATTCACCCTGGCGGCGTTGCAGAGCTCTACTTTGGGCAGATTAAGGGCGCACGTGTTGACATCGCAACTGATGCTGTGCTGCGCTCACCGAATGCCAAGGAGTATTCCTCAGCACACCGCATGCTCGGTCTTGTTGATGGCGCTCTGTTTTGGGCCTGGGACATGGCCGCTTTAGGTAGCCCGCTAAAGTCGCACGCGTCCGCGCGTCTGGAGCGCAATGACGCTTGAGCATTTTGGCAATCCGCTCCTAGAGCAGCGCAAGCTCCAGGAGGGTAGGGCGTATGTCGAGCGCACCGATGAGGTTGTGCTCTCGTTAGCTGGGGAGGATAGAGCCAGCTGGCTCCATGCTCTGGTTTCGCAAGACATTTTGAACCTCAAGCCCGGTGAGAGTACTGAGGCGCTGCTACTGACTCCCCAGGGCCACATCGAGCACCAGCTCAAGGTTATCTCTGAGGAAGAAGAGCTTCTCGTGATTACCGACAGCGCCAGATCGGATGCTCTGCTTGATTGGCTAACCAAGATGCGCTTTCGGGCAAAAGTTTCGGTTACCAAAACGGAGCTGAGGGTCTTCGGGGTCTTCGCTGAGGTAGCGGGTCCATGCTGGGTAGATGGGTTCTCGCTAGTTCCAAAGGCGTCGGTTAGCTATGCGAGTGAGCGAGCGCAGTTTTCCTGCCGCGAGCTCGTTGCCGATGCACCACCAGAGCTAGAGCGAGCTGGTCTGATGGCCTATCAGGCACTGAGGATTGCTGCAGGTAGGCCTGAGATTTCCGACATTGACGAGCGTTCACTACCTCACGAGTTTGACTGGCTTTCCTCGGCAGTACATCTAACAAAAGGCTGCTACCGAGGCCAGGAGAGCGTTGCAAAGGTTCACAATCTTGGACACCCTCCCAGGCGTTTGGCGATTTTGCATCTCGAGCAGGGCGATGCGCTCTGCGCAAAGGGTGACGAGGTCTTTTACCAAGACAAGAAGGTCGGCACGGTGCTCGCAGGTGCTCTGCACTTTGAGCTGGGCTCTATTGCTCTGGTGTTTGTGAATCGAAATACCCCTTATCTAGATCTCGCTGTTCACTCGGGAGAGAGCGTTAACCACGCCTCTCAGCAGGTGCTAGTGCCTGCAGATGCTGGAAAAGCTGCAAACCTTCCCAGGCCATCGGCCTTCAAACTCTCGGGCAAGTAAGCTCTCAGGCATGTTTAACCTCGTACTTCTTCGCCACGGCAACTCCCTCTGGAACCAAAAGAACCTCTTCACAGGCTGGGTCGATGTTGACCTGAGCGATCAGGGCCGTGAAGAAGCCAAGCGAGCCGGAGAGCTTCTCGGATCATCTGGGCTGATGCCGGATGTACTGTTTACATCAGTTCTTAAGCGGGCAATCAACACGGCTCACATCGCGCTCGATCAGATTGACCGCAACTGGATCGACACAAAACGTTCTTGGCGACTAAACGAGCGCCACTACGGAGCCTTGCAAGGTCTTGATAAGGCAGAGACTCTCGAGAAGTTTGGACCAGAGCAATTTCAAATCTGGAGGCGCAGCTACGACACTCCGCCTCCCGAGATTGCCGATGATGCCGAGTATTCGCAGGCTAATGATGAGCGCTATGCGGGGCTAGGCAGTGCACTGCCAAGGACCGAGTGCCTAAAGGACGTGCTTGTTCGTATGCTGCCCTACTGGCACAGCGAAATCTCTCATGCGCTGAGGGAAGAAAAGACAGTCCTGATCACCGCACACGGAAATTCTTTGAGGGCACTTGTGAAGCATCTTGATGACATCGGAGATGACGAAATTGCAGAGCTCAATATCCCGACTGGAATCCCACTTCACTACAAGCTCGATGTGAACCTAAAGCCGCTAGTCAAGGGCGGGGAGTATCTAGATCCGGAGGCTGCGGCTGCGGGTGCTGCAGCGGTTGCAAGTCAGGGTAAGAAGTAGCTTCTACCACTCACCGGTCTGCAAGAAGCTGACCTTCGCGCTGATGTCAACAACGTGGTCGGCGAAGCGCTCGAAGTAGCGAGAGGCCAAAGTCACATCGACCGTGAACATTGCATTCTCTGACCAGTCGGGGGCCAGCACGGTGTCAAAGACCTGGCGGTGAAGAAGATCTACAGCCTCGTCCTGAGCCTGAATGTCTCGAGCTAGGTCGAGGTCAGTGTTCTTCAAAAGCTCAACAGCCTTGTCGGCCAGCTCAACATCTAGCTTGCTCATCTCCTCAAATGTTCCACGGAGTGCATCTGGGATAGCTGTGCCAGGGTAGCGGTAGCGGGCAATTGCGGCGATGTGAGAGGCGAGGGAGCCCATGCGCTCCAAGCTTGCGCTCATTCGTAGTGCCGAGACCACAATTCTTAGGTCCTTGGCTACGGGGGACTGGGTGGCGAGAATCTTGATTACTAGCTCATCGAGATCGAGGGCTTTTTCCTCGTGGCTATCGGCAAGCGCGAGAGCCTCGTCGGCCATTGAAACGTCTGAGTTTAGAAAGGCGCCAGAGGCCTTCTGCATGATGGTTCTTGCGCCACCTGCGAGCTCCACCAGCCTGGACTGAACCTCTGAAAGCTCCTGTTGAAAAACTACGCGCATCGTTCTACTCTCCTCGCCGTGTGGCGCTAAGCCTTTCAGCACCAAAGAAACATTGGCTTAATTTCATCTAAACCAGCAGAAAACTGAGTCGGCTTCTTACCAATTTACTCCTAACCTTGTAACAACTACTTGTTTACCTAGTGAACTGCGGCAAAAAGGAGCACCTTTGGGCTTTTTAGCTTCCAAGCGCGCTGAGCGCAGCGCGGAGACTGAGTTCGACGCGTTTGAAGTTGTTGCCGCCCAGGTTGTGGACGTCATTGCCACAGCCGGTGTTGTGCTGGACCAACAGAACCAGGTGGTTAGGGCATCTCCCGGTGCCGTGCAATTTGGTTTGGTGCAAAATCGCAGGCTCATTCACGCTGCGCTTGTGCAGCTGGCGGAGGATGCCAAGAAAGCCTCGGGCGCTGTCTCAGTTGATATCGAGCTTGAAACCGGCCTTAGAAGGGACACCGTTTGGGTCCACGCCAGAGCCGCAAAGTTTGGAGAGCGCTACGTCATGCTCTTGGTTGACGACCGCACCGACTCTCGGAAGCTCGAGGAGACCAGGCGCGACTTTGTCGCAAACGTCTCGCACGAGCTGAAGACTCCAATCGGTGCGATAAGCCTTCTCACCGAGGCCATTTCTGGGGCAACGGACGACCCGGAGACCATTCAGAAGTTCGCGGAGTCGCTGCAGCGCGAATCTCAGCGCCTTGCAAACATCGTTCAGGAACTCATCGAGCTTTCGAGGGTTCAGGGAGCCAAGTTGTCTGAGACCAGTGGCGATCTCGATCTTGCAACCGTCATCGCCGATGCCGTTGATAGAAACATGGTGCTAGCCGAGCAGCACTCAATCAAACTCGCATCAAGCGCTGTTGGCCCGGTCAAGATGTTTGGCGACTATGAGATGCTCACCACTGCCGTGAAGAACCTGGTTGAAAATGCAATTGTCTACTCAGAACCTGGGGGCCAGGTCGGAGTTGGGCTTAGGGTCGTGGACTCTGTAGCCGAGATTGCGGTAACAGATTCAGGTATCGGAATTCCGGAGAGCGAGCAGGAAAGAATCTTTGAACGTTTTTATCGCGTAGACCCCTCCCGTTCTCGCGAGACCGGTGGCACGGGCTTAGGCCTTGCAATCGTTAAACACGCTGCATACAACCACCGCGGTGAGGTCAGGCTTTTTTCTAAGGTGGGCACAGGATCCACCTTCACCTTGCGACTACCCATTGAACAGCAGGAGAGCTAATGACCAGAGTCCTAGTGGTTGAAGATGAGAAGAACCTTCGGGAACCGCTTGTATACCTCTTGCAGAAAGAGGGTTACGACGTAATCGAGGCCGAGGATGGAAACAGCGCGGTCGAGAATTTCAACACCTTGGGTGCTGACCTAATCCTTTTGGACCTAATGCTGCCGGGTCTTTCGGGCAATGAGGTTTGCAGAGCCATCAGGGCCGAGAGTCAGGTTCCAATCATCATGCTTACCGCCAAGGACACGGAGATCGACAAGGTCGTCGGTTTGGAGATTGGTGCCGATGACTATGTGACAAAGCCCTACTCAACCAGAGAGCTTCTTGCCCGCATGAAGGCGGTGCTCAGGCGCGGAGCCGAGCCGATGTCGAGCGAAAGCGGAGTGCTAAGGGCGGGACCGGTAGTAATGGATCTCGATCGCCACACCGTTAGCGTCAATGGGGAGAAGATTCAGATGCCGCTTAAGGAGTTTGAACTTCTCGAGCTATTGATGGAGAACGTGAATCGCGTGCTAACTCGCGGACAGATCATAGACAGGGTTTGGGGCTCAAACTACTTCGGCGACACCAAGACCTTGGATGTCCACGTCAAGCGTGTGAGGTCAAAGATTGAAGATGACCCGTCCAGACCTAGACACCTTTTGACCGTTCGCGGCCTGGGTTATAAGTTCGAGGTTTAGTCGATAAACCCGCGGTACTCCTCGAGAGCACCGTCCAAAATCGGCACCAGCATTCTCGTCGGATCACCAGTTACACGCATGTAGACCGGGTGCATCGAGCCTGGGGTCTCCGTTAGATACAGGAACTTCCCCTCGGTGCCGTTGTAGCCAAGATCAAACTTTGCCCCGGCCTCAACCGTCATGTCGGTCATTACCACTGTGCCGTTGGAGTCCAGAGTCTCAAGGGTTGCCGAGACGGCACCCTGACCAGGGTTAATAAATGAACCAATCAGAACCGCATTGCCAGCATCATCAACCACAAACATGACGTTTCTTGCCTTTAGCTCATCGGTGTCAACCTGAACGCCATCACTTGGTGCGTAGGGGTCCAGGGAGGCAACCTCACGAGAGAGCGAACAACCTGTTAGGGCGAAGATGGTCACGATTGCCGCAATTACAGCGGTAAATTTCTTGGCTTTCAATGGTCCTCCAGGCACCTCGACCCTCCCAGTTTACCCTAGGGAAACTGGGCTAACTGTGGTAAAATCGGAGTTTTGAGAGCCGAAAGCTATTTATGAAGTTTGAAGTTGGCGAAACTGTCGTCTATCCCCACCACGGAGCAGCAGAAATCATCGAGGTTTCTGAGAAGAAGATTCGTGGTGAGAAGCAGAAGTACCTGAAGCTCAGAGTCGCACAGGGCGATCTAATCATCCAGGTCCCAGCAGCAAATGTTGAGATGGTTGGGGTTCGCGACGTTATCGATCGCAAGGGCGTCAAGCAGGTATTTGAAGTTTTGCGTGCAGAGTTTGTCGAGGAGCCAACCAACTGGTCACGCCGCTATAAGGCAAACCTGGAAAAACTAGCCTCTGGCGACGTGGTAAAGGTCTCTGAGGTAGTTCGCGATCTTTGGAGACGCGACCAGGACCGCGGCCTCTCTGCAGGAGAAAAGCGCATGCTCGCAAAGGCGAGGCAGATTCTTATCTCTGAGCTGGCTCTTGCGCGGAAGGTAGACGAGGAGAAGGCCTCCGCAGAGCTAGACAAGGTATTGGCTAGCTAGCGATGTCTGTTGCGGTGGTGCTGGTCGCCGCCGGTAAGGGTAAAAGACTCGGAGCCGGCCAGCCAAAGGCGGCCATTAGCGTTGCTGGGAAGTCACTTCTCGAGCTTTCGCTGATGCATATTTCAGAATTTAAACCAGACCAGCTAGTTGTTGTCGCTCCTGAGGAGCTGCTTGGGGAATTCACCAGGCTGACGGCCAAGTTCTTTGAGGATTTCAAGGTCGTAGTTGGTGGCGAGACCCGCCAGCAATCGGTTTCTCACGGTATGGCAGAGGTGGCCACAGATCTAGTTTTGGTTCACGATGCTGCACGTGCATTTACCCCCAAAGAGGTCTTCGACAGAGTTCACCAGGCGCTTGATTTTGCGGAGTGCGTCGTCCCGGCGATGAACCCAGCCGACACCGTCAAGCAGGTTGCAAGTGACTGGGTCGAGAGAACTATTGACCGAAGCACTTTGCGAATGGTCCAGACACCCCAAGGATTTAGGGTTGCAACCCTTCGCCAGGGCTTTGAAAACGCAACTGGCGACTTCACGGACGAAGCCGGTCTGCTCGAGTCGCAGGGTGTTAGAACCGCAATAGTTTTGGGTCACGAGCACGGTTTCAAAGTAACCACTCCAAGTGATCTCGAGCGGGCCAGGGCGATCTTCACGGACGTTAGAAGTGGCATCGGTGTGGATGCTCACCAGTTCGGAGAGGAGGGCAAGTTGATGCTCGGCTGCCTCGAGTGGGAGAACTATCCGGCCCTAGCTGGTCACTCTGACGGAGACTCTGTTGCCCACGCAGTGGTCGACGCCCTACTCTCAGCTGCGGGTCTTGGAGACATTGGTTCAAACTTTGGCACCAGTCGAAGTGAATACGCTGGCGCATCCGGCGAACTATTCATCGCGGAGACGCTCAAACTCTTGGCGGAGGCCGGTTTTGAGCCGGCAAATGTGGCGGTACAGATTGTTGCGGAGGAGCCCAAGATCGGCCCTCGCAGGCACGAGCTCGAGCATCACCTAAGCGAGGTGGTTGGTGCCCCGGTTTCGGTTCTTGCGACAACCACCGATGGCCTCGGCTTCCTTTCGGATTCTAGAGGTGTTGCGGCCGTGGCAACGGCTCTGGTCCAAAGCCGAAGCTAGGCTTTTGGCAATGAAGCTCTATGACACCAAAGCCGCTGAGCTTAGAGACTTTGTCCCAATCGAAGAGGGCAAGGTTGGCATCTACGTTTGCGGACCAACCGTGCAGTCTGAGCCTCACATTGGGCATCTCCGTTCAGCGCTCGTATACGACCTACTAACCCGCTGGCTTTCACACCTTGGCAATCAGGTAACTCTCATAAGGAACGTCACGGATATTGACGACAAGGTTTTGGAAAAGGCAGATGAGCAGGGGCTGGATTGGTGGGCGCTTGCTCATTCCAACGAGAACCACTTTGCCTCTGACTACCGGGCACTTGGAATGCTTTTGCCTTCGGGTGAGCCAAGGGCCACAGGCCATATCCCTCAGATGATCGCATTGATTGAGCGGCTTATTGCCAAGGGCCACGCATATCAGGCAGAGGGTTCAAGCAATGTGTATTTCGACACCCTCAGTTGGCCAGCCTATGGCGAGCTAACCAATCAGGCTCTTGATGACATGGAGTCCGAGGGCGATAAGGGAGAGAAGAGAAACCTTCAGGACTTTGCGCTGTGGAAGGCAACTAAAGCTGGTGAGCCAGAGTCTGCAAGCTGGCAATCCCCTTGGGGCCGAGGAAGGCCTGGATGGCACATCGAGTGCTCTGCAATGTCAACGCATTTTCTTGGAAAGGCTTTTGACATCCATGGCGGCGGTCTAGACCTTAGGTTCCCTCACCACGAGAACGAGCTGGCTCAGTCCCTTGCCTCGGGTGACAATTTTGCTAATTACTGGATCCACAACGGGCTCGTAAATGTAGGTGGCCAAAAGATGTCAAAGTCTTTGGGTAACTCGGTTTCTTCCAGAGACCTTTTCGCACTTGCAGAGCCAGCTGTGATTCGTTATTACCTCACCACCGCTCACTACCGCTCTGTGTTGGATTATCAGCCTTCAGTCTTGGAAGAGGCGGCCAGTGCATTGGAGAGACTTCACGGCTTCCTGGAAAGGTGTGAGCGAGAACTCGGGGAGACCCAATTTGCTCAGATTGACAAAAATCCGGAGCTCCCCAGCGAGTTCATAGACGAGATGAATGACGATCTTAATATTCCCGCGGCGCTCGCGGTGATTCACGATGCTGTTACCAGCGGAAATACCGAGCTCGATGAGCAACAGCTTCGCGAGGCTGCAAGCCACCGCGACCAGGTCTCCAAGATGCTCGAAATCCTAGGACTGGCGCCAAGCCAATGGTCGCTGGGAGTTTCTGAGGAACACGCCGCCCTCGACAAGTTGATCTCATCGCTGATTGCCCGGCGCGACCAGGCGAGGGAGAACAAGGACTATGACACCGCCGACGAGATTAGAGATCAGCTAGATAAAGCTGGCATCGAGCTCTCTGATGGCCCGAGCGGCACGCATTGGAGCCTGAGCTAATGGCAAAACAAGGAAGACCCGGAGCCGCGAAAGGCAAGAAGGGTCCCCTGAAGGGGACCGGTGGGCACGGCCGCAAAGCCCTCGAGGGCAGAGGCCCAACACCAAAGGCGGAAGATCGCCCCTATCACAAGGCTTATCGGGCAGCTAAGGCTGCGGAAAAGACCACGAAACCCAAAAAGGGCAAATTCGTTGCCAGCTCCCGGGGCACCTCAAAAACCGGAGGAGCTGAGGTTTTATCGGGCCGTAATGCCGTAGTTGAGGCTCTTCGGGCAAGGATTCCCGCAACCTCACTCTTTGTTGCTCAGAGAGTTGAGATGGACGACCGCGTCCGAGAGGCAATCGCGCTCGCGAACCATCGGGGCATACCGGTGAGCGAGGTAACAAGGGCCGAGGTTGACCGAATGACAGGTGGCGACTTTGTCCACCAGGGCATCGCGCTCCAGGTTCCGCCATACAAATACGTGGACCCCAATGAGCTCCTAGATAGGGCTCTATCCAAGAGTCCGCTGCCACTGTTAGTTGCGCTCGACGGCATCACGGACCCTAGGAACCTTGGAGCGATCATCCGCTCGGTTGCGGCTTTTGGTGCTCACGGCATTGTGCTCCCGCAACGAAGAAGCGTTGGAGTAACCGCTTCGGCTTGGAAGACCTCAGCGGGGGCCGCCGCAAGAATCCCGGTTGCATTGGCATCAAATCTGAACCAGGTCATAAAGGAGTACCAGCGCAGAGGCTTGTTTGTTGTCGGGCTGGATGCTGGGGGAGATGTCATGCTCCCGGACTTCGACTTGAACGATAAGCCACTGCTGGTAATCGTTGGCTCTGAGGGTAAGGGGCTTTCAAGGTTGGTTCAGGAGAACTGCGACCAGGTGGTCAGTATCCCGATCTCAAGCGACACCGAGTCGCTGAACGCGGGGATAGCAGCCTCCGTAGCTCTCTACCAGATAGCGGCTAACCGCTAAACCTTGTCGCGCCAGTCGCCCTCTTCGTCATCATCTGCCACAACTATTAGACCCGTTGGCACCGGCTCAATAAGGTTCAGGTCCTCGGTCAAGGTTGTGGTTCCAAGGTAGGTCGCCTCGTCCCTGCGCTTGGAGAGCACGTTCGAGACATAGCTTCTCACTGCTTCAACCAGCGGCACGTCACTACCCTTGTCCCCCGAGATATACCAACGGTGCTCTAGAACCTCATGGAATAGTTCGGCCGGCTCCAAGCGGCCAGTGAACTCGCTTGGAATTGAGCCGATCACGGGTTCATAAATGTTAGAGAGCCACTCGTGTGCCATGACTTCCTCATCCGCGCCTGGCCTGGCGTTTGCAAGCTTGTATTGATCGATGTCGTTTAGCAGTCTTCTAGCCTGGTTTTCCTCAACGTCGAGACCAGTGAGTAGCAGCAGTCTTCTGGCGTGGTGACCTGCGTCAACCACCTTTGGTTGAATCTTTACGGTGTGGCCCTCATCGTCTTTGACGATGGAGAGTTCTTCAATGTCAAAGCCGAGCTCATTGAGTCTCGCGACTCGCTTTGAGATTCTCCAGCGCTCGGCCTCATCAAAGATCTCGGTTGCGGTCAGTTCTTTCCAAAGCTCGTGGTACTTGTCCACGATGCGCTGACTCACTGAATTCGGATCGATGTCCGCCGCTTTACCCGAGGCCAATAGGTCCATGAGCTCGCCGGCGATGTTCACTCTGGCGATTTCAAGGTCATTTTCCCTTTGGCCATTGGAGAGCCTGCCCTCAAAGAGTTGTCCAGTTTCTGCGTCGACCAGGTAAGCGGCAAAACGTCCAGCATCGCGTCTAAATAGAGTGTTTGACAGTGAGACATCGCCCCAAAAGAAACCGGCTAGGTGAAGCCGCACCAGCAGCAGCGCGAGAGCATCAACGAGTCGATTAGCAGTTTGGTCCCTTAGGCCTTGCGACCACATTGCACGATAGGGGAGCGAAAACTTGAGGTGACGGGTAATTAGTGCGGCCGGAAGATCTTCACCTGCTTCATCTTTGCGGTTTGAGATGATGGCGAACGGCTCAACGCAGGGGACATCAAGTTTTTCCAGCTTCTTCAGGACCTCGTACTCACGCTTCGCTAGATCTAGCAGGGTTTCCTTGATGGCGATGACGTGATCGCCCAGGTGAGCGAAGCGAACCGTGTGACGCGAGAGGCCCTTTGGCAGGGCCGCAATCGTCTCTTGTGGCCAGGCCTCTAAAGGCAAATGCCACGGCAGATCCAGGAGTGCTGGTTCTGCCGTGGCAGCCGTAATACTTAGGCTGGAGGGCATCTACTAGTTCAGACGCTCGCCAGTCTCAGCATCGAAGACGTGGACTGCATCCTTCTCTGCGTGCAAGTGAATCTTGTCGCCAGCCTTGGGGTGGTCGATGGGGTCTACTCGAACAACTACGTTCTGCTCGGTGCCATCTAGCTGCACGCGACCGTATAGGTAGCCATCGCTTCCCAGCTCCTCGACGACATCGATGTCGCACACCAGACCGTGTGGTGCTGGGCTGAGCTTCTCTGGGCGAACGCCAACTGTGACCTTGTTCGTCGAGGCCTTGGAGAGCACTGACTTGTCGATCGGCAACACCTCGTCACCGAACTGAACGCCACCCTCAACAATCTCAAGCTGAACCAGGTTCATGGCTGGAGATCCGATGAAGCCGGCAACGAAGACGTTCTGTGGCTTGTCGTAGAGGTTGCGAGGCGAGTCGACCTGCTGGAGCAGACCGTCCTTCAATACCGCAACCCTGTCACCCATGGTCATAGCCTCGACCTGGTCGTGGGTCACGTAGACGGTGGTTACACCGAGCCTGCGCTGCAGTGATGCGATCTGAGTACGGGTCTGAACACGAAGCTTGGCGTCAAGGTTCGATAGTGGCTCGTCCATCAAGAACACCTGAGGCTTACGAACGATCGCACGACCCATGGCCACACGCTGACGCTGACCACCGGATAGAGCCTTTGGCTTGCGGTTTAGGTAGGGCTCAAGGTCTAGCAGCTTTGCCGCCTCCAGAACACGCTCAGCACGCTCTTCCTTGCTTACGCCGGCAATCTTCAGGGCAAAGCCCATGTTCTCTGCCACGGTCATGTGTGGGTAGAGAGCGTAGTTCTGGAACACCATCGCGATGTCCCTGTCCTTTGGCGGCACGTCGGTCACTTCTCTGTCGCCGATGTAAATGCCACCCTCGTTGACCTCTTCGAGGCCGGCGAGCATTCTGAGTGAGGTTGACTTACCGCAACCGGAGGGTCCTACAAGAACGAGGAACTCACCGTCGGCTACCTCGAGATCCAGCTTGTCTACCGCTGGCTTGGTGCCCCCTGGATAAAGACGGGTCGCACCTCTAAAAGATACTGTTGCCATTTCTACTCCTTCACCGGCAGGTACGTGCCGGACGATCCGTTGTGACGAGTGCCTCTTCTGAGGCTTCATAAGTATCGCATCTTCAACCTAGAATGGGGCTCGGTTTATCTAACTGAGATGAAAAGGAACCCACCTTGTCAAGTCCAAAGCCAACAAGATCAGAGCAGCGCGAGGCAGCAAGAAACAAGGCTAGAGAGCTTAGAGAGCAAAGCGCCAAGAAAGAGAAGCGCAGCAAGCTCGTTATCCAGATCTCCGTTGTGCTAGTCGCACTTGGAATTGTGGGCGGTGTAGCCGGTGTCATTGCCATTGAGGCCGCTAATCGCGCGGATGCTCCCGTTGTAAACGAGGTGCCAAACAACCTGACCGAACTTGGAGGGCTAAAGATCGGCGTTGGACTGCAGGCCTTTACCGACACCAAGACCCCAACCGCTGATGCTGCTGGGGATGTGCCGGAGATCGTCGTTTACGTTGACTACCAGTGCCCGATCTGCCAGGCGTTTGATGTTCCAAATTCAGCCCAGATTCGATCATGGGTAGACACCGGTGCTGCAACGGTTGAGGTCAGACCAATTTCCTTCTTGGACAGAGCCTCACTAAACCAGTACTCGTCAAGGGTTGCCAACGCAGCATTCTGCGTTGCAAACTTCGAGCCTGACGCTTTCTACGACTTCCACGAGACGATGATGTTCAACCAGTCGAGCGAGGGTGGCGACGGTCACGATGACAACGCTCTCTTCGCTTTCGCCGAGGAGTCTGGAGCTGGAACCGAAGAGGTAAAGGGATGTATCCAGGCAAAGAGCTTCGGGGACTATGTCGCCCAACATACTCAGGATGTCTTGAACAACCCACAGGATGGAGTTAGCGTCACCGGCACGCCAACCATCCTGGTGAACGGTCTGCAGTACACCTGGGCCACCGGCGAAGAGCTTGTTTCAGCAGAGCGTTTTGCCCAGTTTGTTCAGGTAGCAACCGCTCAGTAGTTCCAGGGTTCATGACTTAGGTCTGCCTATTCGGTAGGCTTTATGCCGCCAGCCGACTTGGCGCAATTGGTAGCGCACCGCTCTTGTAAAGCGGGGGTTACGGGTTCGAGTCCCGTAGTCGGCTCTCTGAGGAAGCTTGTTTCCCAGCTAAGGGTTGTGAAACCTGTGAAGCAAATAGATATCAGCCGCAATCCACTTGACCTCATTGAGAAAGAGTTTGCTGGGCTCTATTCGGGTGAGCCTGGATTGAGCAGCATTCCAGGCGGTCAGAGTGCGGCAGATAAGGCCCTCGAAGATCTCGGCATCAGTGGCTACGCCGCAAATAGGTCTGAAGTTTTACCTAAAAGCGCGCGTGGAGCGACCGTGCTCTCGCCATACATTCGCCACAACCTAATCACCCTTAAGCAGGCCTTTGATGCAGTTTCAAAGGCACCTTTCAAAGATCGCGAGAAGTTTCGAGACGAGCTTTATTGGCAGGAGTATGCAAGGCACCTCTATGCAAGGGTGGGAACCGAACTATTTCAGAACCTGAGATTTAAAGTTGATTGGCAATCTGAGGGAGATGGTTGGAACAGGGAGATGGCCTGCGTTGATGAGGTCGTTGAAGAACTTGAACAGGATGGTTGGCTGGTAAACCAAACCAGGATGTGGCTGGCATCTCATTGGACGGTGAGAAATGGGGTGGGCTGGCTAAGCGGACAAGAGCGCATGCACCGCGAACTTATTGACGGCTCTAGAGCCGCTAACCTGCTGGGCTGGCAGTGGACGGTTGGAGCCGGGACTGGCAAGCCCTACGGCTTTGCGCGCTGGCAGGTCGAAAAGCGTGCTCCAGGTATTTGCTCAGGCTGCAAACTCAAGAACGCTTGCCCTATTCAGGAGTTTCCTGCGGAGACGCAACCTAGACAGTTAGAGCCCAATCCGCTACTGAATCGCGATCCAGACCCAAGGAGGACCGCTGGCCCCTTGACTCCCGTCAAGCTGAGGGATCCGAATGTGGTCTTGTTGACAATTGATTCCCTTGGAGATGCCGATCCAGCACTAACAGCAAACCCCAAGTTACCGGTTGCATTCGTCTTCAACGAGAAAGCCCTTGGGAAGCTGCAGCTAAGTTCCAGAAGGATCGGCTTTTATTTGCAGACCCTTGCAGACCTAGCTCAGCGCAAGGAACTAAGCGTCTTCATCGGTGATCCAGTGGCCTTTGCAAATTCGAATGAGGTTGCAGTCACCTATGCTCCAGTGCCTTCGTTTAGAAAGTTTCAAAAGCTAGCGCAGGTCCACCCCTACCCCTGGCTAGCAATTCCTCAGGCGGGAACGGTGCGAAGTTTTACCGCCTGGCGAAAAGGCCTTGGCGGTTAGTTTGCCTTGAAGGTAATGCTCACCGAGTTGATGCAGTAGCGATCTCCAGTTGGAGTTTGGGGCGCATCATCAAAGACATGTCCTAGGTGAGAGCCGCACTTTGAGCAACGCACCTCGGTGCGGAGCATGCCGTGGGAGCGGTCTTCGATGTATTCGATGGCCTCATTGCCCTGAGGCTTGTAGAAGCTAGGCCAGCCGCAGTGGGAGTCAAACTTGGTGTCGGATCCAAATAAAAAGGCATCGCAGCCTCGGCAATGGTAGCTCCCTGAACGCTTCTCCTCCAGAAGCTCTCCGGTGTAGGCACGCTCGGTGCCGGCCATTCTCAGCACGTGATACTCGAAATCACTTAGCTCTTGACGCCACTGCTCGTCGGTTTTGAATACCTCGTAGTTCATTTTTTCGCTGTCCATGCTCTATGTAACCTTCGAATAACTACTTTCATTGCATGGCACTTCCCAGTTAGGCTGTGCGTGTCGAGTCTTAACCAAGGTTGAGCCCGATGCACGGGTGACTTACACGCGTGGAATGAGCATCAGGAGCAACAATGGCACAAGGAACCGTTAAGTGGTTCAACTCTGAGAAGGGTTTTGGTTTCATCACTCAGGACGACGGCCCAGACGTCTTCGTCCACTTCTCAGCAATTCAGACCGACGGATACCGCGAACTCAAAGAGGAACAGCGGGTCGAATTCGAGGTCAAGACCGGTGACAAAGGCCTTCAGGCCGAGAACGTAACAGTCCTCTAAAACCCATTTGGCTGAAGGGCGTGTAAAAACACGCCCTTCTTCCGCTTGCACTCTGGGCCCGAGAGTGCTAAAACTTTAGTTAGCACTCTCACATCGTGAGTGCTAATCCAAGTCTTAGTGCAAACGGGAGAAACCCAAATGGCAAAACTTATTCACTTCGATGAAGAGGCACGTCGTGGCCTCGAGCGCGGCCTCAACATTCTGGCCGACACCGTCAAGGTAACCCTTGGACCTCGCGGTCGCAATGTGGTGCTCGAGAAGAAGTGGGGCGCACCCACCATCACCAACGACGGCGTTTCCATCGCCAAGGAGATCGAGCTCTCCGACCCATTCGAGAAGATTGGTGCCGAGCTCGTCAAGGAAGTAGCAAAAAAGACCGACGACGTAGCTGGTGATGGAACCACCACCGCAACCGTCCTAGCCCAGGCGCTAGTCAAGGAAGGTCTCCGTAACGTAGCCGCAGGTGCTGACCCAATCAGCCTCAAGCGCGGCATCGACAAGGCGTCTGACGCCGTCATCCAGGCCCTATTGAAGATGGCCGTCCCAGTTGAGACCAAGGAGCAGATTGCTGCCACCGCGTCAATCTCTGCTGGAGACAGCGCAATCGGTGAGATCATCGCCGAGGCAATCGACAAGGTTGGCAAAGAGGGCGTAGTTACCGTCGAGGAGTCAAACACCTTTGGTATTCAGCTTGAGCTGACCGAGGGTATGCGCTTCGACAAGGGCTACGTCTCCGCCTACATGGTTACCGACCCAGACCGTCAGGAAGCAGTCCTCGAGGACGCCTACGTTCTAATCGCGAACAGCAAGATCTCCAACATGAAGGATCTGCTGCCAATCGTTGACAAGGTCATGCAGGCTGGCAAGCCACTTCTGATCATCGCCGAGGACATCGAGGGTGAAGCCCTTGCAACTCTGGTTGTGAACAAGATTCGCGGCATTTTCAAGTCCGTAGCCGTAAAGGCTCCAGGATTTGGTGACCGTCGCAAGGCAATGCTTCAGGACATCGCAATCCTCACCGGCGGTCAGGTAGTCGCCGAGGAGGTTGGCCTCAAGCTCGAGAACACCGAGCTAGCAATGCTTGGTAAGGCTCGCAAGGTAGTAATCACCAAGGACGAGACAACCATCGTTGAGGGCGCCGGTGACGGTGAGCAGATCAAGGGCCGTGTTGAGCAGATTCGTCGCGAGATCGAGAACACCGACAGCGACTACGACCGCGAGAAGCTGCAGGAGCGCCTAGCCAAGCTGGCCGGCGGTGTTGCAGTTATCAAGGCTGGTGCGGCGACTGAGGTCGAGCTCAAGGAGCGTAAGCACCGCATTGAGGACGCTGTTCGGAACGCAAAGGCTGCTGTTGAGGAGGGCATTGTTGCCGGTGGTGGTGTAGCACTGCTGCAGGCTGGCAAGGTCGCCTTCGCAGGTCTCAAGCTCAAGGGCGACGAGGCAACCGGTGCTCAGATTGTCGCAGCATCTATCTCCGCTCCGCTGAAGCAGATCGCTTTCAACGCAGGTCTGGAGCCAGGCGTAATTGCTGAGAAGGTCGCAAACCTTCCTGACGGTGAGGGCCTAAACGCCGCAACCGGTGAGTATGTAAACATGCTCAAGGAGGGCATCAACGACCCAGTGAAGGTGACTCGCAGTGCGCTGCAGAATGCGGCATCAATTGCAGGTCTGTTCCTAACCACTGAGGCTGTTGTGGCTGAGAAGCCAGAGCCAGCAGCTCCAATGCCTGCAGATCCAAGCGCGGGTATGGACTTCTAAAAAAGTTCCCAAAGAGATTCGGGGTGGCAATTGCCACCCCGTTTCTCATTTAAGCGAGCTACCGACCAAGCTCAACTACGAAGGTTGCTCCGCCGCCTAAGGTGTCCTCGACCCAGATCTTGCCCTCGTGAGCCTGGACTATGGACTTGGCAATCGCGAGCCCGAGACCGGAGCCTCCGGTCTCACGGTTGCGTGAGTTGTCAGCCCGGTAGAAGCGGTCAAAGACCTTCTCCTTCATTGAGTCGTCAATGCCCTCGCCGCGATCTATTACCTTCAGGATGACCTTCTCATCCTCGATATTTATCTCGAGCGTGACCTCAGTGGACTCTGGCGCAAAGCGCGACGCATTTGCCAAGAGGTTTGTCAGCACTTGCTTGATGCGGTCATCGTCCAGCGAGAGTACGACGCTCTCCTCATTGGTCGCCAGACGGAAGCTAACCTTCTGGTTCGTGACAGCGACATCCTTGATGCTTTGTCTCGCGATCTCGATGAGGTCGCAGTCTTGACGCTTTAGGTTTTCGAGCTCGTCCATGCGGGTGAGGGTGAGTAGCGACTCAACAAGACCGGACATTCTTACCGCCTCGCTCTCGATGCGGCTCATCGCCTCCGTTAGGTCCTTTTTGTTCTTGATCGCGCCCATGCGGTAGAGCTCTGCATAGCCTCGGACAGTTACCAGGGGAGTGCGCAGCTCGTGGCTCGCATCGGAGACAAACCGACGCATCTGCTCTAAAGTCTTGTCTTTGCCCTTGACCGCACCCTCGATGGAGTCAAGCATCGAGTTCAGTGCTCTATTGAGCCTTCCAATCTCAGTTTTGCCATGGCGTTGGACGAGTCTTGACGAAAATTTACCGCTCTGCACTGCCTCGGCTGTGCGCTCAACTTCTTTTAGCGGCCTCAGGGCTCCGGTGATGGTGAGCCAGATGCTCAGGCCCGAGAGAACGAGCAGGAAGATTCCGAATCTGCCCCCAATGACTCCATACTCTGCAATGATCTGCCGGTTTGTGTTTGTCGGCAGCGCAACAACAACTGAGCCATTGGCTCTCAGAAGCGGCTGGGCAATCATGCGCCAGTCTCTGTCTGGGCCATTGGGGTCTTCTACCTCTGCGTCGAATGGAACACCACCGGTTTCCATCACGGCCTCTATATCCAGGCTCGACAGGTTCGGAACAGTCCTGTTGCCGCCGGTTGATGAGACGAGCCCAAGGAACTGGTTGCCGTCGGTGTCCAAGATGGCGATGTAGTAGTCGCTGGGAAGAGCGGGGAGGGTTAGGTCTCCGGTTGCAACTCTTATCTCAATTCGAAGCGGATTCTCTTCACGCAGTTGGTTTGCTGTCGCAACCAGGAGGTTGTCAGTGTTTTGCTGCAGATACGTGCTCAGCAGGGCAACGGTTCCCGCACTCGAGACGCTTAGCAGTAGGCCAATGAGCCCAACACTGAGTGTGGTGAGCTTCGCCCTGAGGGAGACGCGCTCCCAGGCTGCTAAGACCCTGTTTTTCAAGGGTTATGCCTTGGGGCTCTTGATCATGTAGCCGACACCGCGCTTGGTGATAATCAGTGGCTCGGTTGAAATTGGGTCTAGCTTCTTACGCAGGTATGAGACGTAGCTTTCGACGATGCCCATCTCTCCATTGAAGTCATACTCCCAAACATGGTCAAGGATCTGAGCCTTGGTTAGTACTCGGTTTGGATTGCTTGCGAGGTAGCGAAGCAGTTGATATTCGGTGGGGGAGAGCTCAACTACTGTGCCATTTACTGTGACCTCGTGAGCGTCCTCATTGATCTCTAGCTCACCGACCTTGATGTGTGATGGTCTTGAGCCGTCCTTACCGGTCCTGCGCATAATTGCGCTGATGCGAGCCATGATCTCGTCCAAGCTGAATGGCTTAGTGACGTAGTCATCACCGCCAACCGTGAGTCCAGCGATTTTGTCCTCGGTGTCGTCTCGTGCCGTGAGAAAAAGAATCGGGACATCAATACCCATTCCGCGAATCTTCTTGGTGACTCCAAAGCCGGAGATGTCTGGCAGCATCACGTCGAGCAAGACTATGTCTGGCTGGGTGTCGACAATCTTAGAGATCGCGTCCGTGCCATTCGGGCTGGTCGCAACCTGGTGACCGGCGAATCTCAAGCTTGCTGAGAGCAGGTCTCGAATGTTTGGTTCATCATCTACAACTAATACCCTGAGAGTTTCCATACTGAGAATTCTGCTCTTGTTTTCTGGAAGTTTTCTGGGAGTTAGCTGGACTAAATCGAGTCACTGTCGAGGATCTCATAGGAGTAGCCCTGCTCCGCTAGGAACCGCTGCCGATTTTGGGCAAAGTCCTGCTCAAGCGTGTCTCGGGCAATGAGGGTGTAGAACTGAGCAGTCCGCCCATCCTGCTTGGGCCTAAGCAGTCTGCCAAGTCGTTGAGCCTCCTCCTGTCGCGACCCAAAAGCACCAGAAATCTGGATTGCAACAGATGCCTCCGGCAGATCAACCGAGAAGTTTGCAACCTTGCTCACCACCAGCGCGGTTAGTTTTCCGCTCCGGAAGTCCTTGTAAAGCTGTTCACGTTCATCCACTGGGGTCTGACCGGTCAGCTTTGGAATATTGAGAAGCTCTGCCACCTCATCAATCTGGTCGAGGTATTGCCCAATAATTAGGGTCGGCTCACCGGCATGTTTGGCGAGGATCTTTTTCATAAGAGGAATCTTTGCCTTTGCGGTCGCGGCAATTCGAAAACGGGCGTCGCCATCGGCAATGGCGTATTCCATCCGCTCTTCATCGGGAAGTTCTACCCTCACCTCAAAACACTCGGCAGGTGCGATGTAGCCCTGGGCTTCAATGTCTTTCCAGGGGGCATCGAAACGCTTAGGGCCGATGAGCGAAAACACATCCGACTCCCTGCCGTCCTCTCGAACCAGGGTCGCTGTTAGGCCGAGTCTTCTTCTGGCCTGAAGGTCTGCTGTCATCTTGAAAATAGGTGCGGGTAGTAGGTGGACCTCGTCGTAGATGATCAGGCCCCAGTCCCTGGCATCAAGCAGTGCGAGGTGGGCGAACTCGCCCTTTCGCTTAGTGGTGAGTATTTGGTAGGTCGCTATTGTGACCGGAGCCAGCTCCTTGGAGGACCCGGAGTACTCCGCAATGTCTTGCTCTCTAAGTGAGGTGCGTGTCAGCAGCTCGTCTCGCCACTGCCTTGCTGCAACTGTGTTGGTGACGAGTATCAAGGTGTTGCGCTGCAGCTCGGCCATGGTTGCCGCACCCACCAGGGTCTTACCCGCCCCACATGGCAGCACGACCACTCCCGAGCCACCCGCTTGAAACTTCGCTACCGCCTGCTTTTGATAGTCCCTCAGATCCCAGTCGGAGTTATCCAGTGAGATTTCAAAAGGCGTCCCTGGGGTGAATCCGGCATTGTCTTCAGCGGGCCAGCCCAGCTTGAGAAGCTGCTGCTTGAGTTGGCCTCTGGCCCAAGGCTGAATTCGGAAACCTGAGTTGACCCTGCCTTCTAGGAGCTCGGCCACCTTCTTGTTGCTAGAGACCTCGGCCATAACGGCATCTGAGTCGGAAACGAGAATTAGGCCCTGATCGTCCCGGGTGATGACGAGCTTTCCGAAGCGGTCAATTGTCGAGCGAATCTCGCTGACCACTGAGCCGGGAAGTTCGAATTTTGACCAGCGAGTAAGCGAGTCAATAATGAAGTCTGCATCGTGACCTGCGGCGCGAGCATTCCAGAGCCCGAGCCGGGTAATGCGGTAGGTGTGGATGTGTTCGGGAGCTCGCTCTAGCTCCGCAAAGATCGCAAGTTCATGCCTTGCATCTGAGGCATCGGGGTGTCCAGTCTCAAGCAGCACAGTCCTGTCGGACTGAACAATTAGGGGGCCGGAAGACATCGGTTAAGCCTAACTGAGCACCACGGACTTGATTCTTGAGACTGGGAGGGTGCGCTCTGCCTGACGCTCTTCATCGCGTCCTCTGAGCCTTCCTGCACCAAGTCCCAACGGGGTCAGCAAGAAATTCTCCTCGGTGTCATTGGGAAGCTCAATCGAAAGCTGAACCTTCAATTTGTTTTTGAGGGCAAACTCCAATTGCCTCAGCACATCCGATGGGTCCGCGGCAGTCTCTTCTCCGCTGAGAAGGTTTCTCGCTCTAGCCTCGAGCTCATCGTCGCTCTGGACTTCGAGAGTGAAGCTTGCGGTGAAACGCGGTGAGAGGATTTTGCCCTCATCATCGATCATCACGGCTGCGTATCCTGCGTCCCTGAGGGAGAAGTAGCTCAGCTCAACTGAGCTTGGGCTCTTCAGTGCCCCGGTAGAGCCAGTAAGACTCAGGTGATTGAGCGCACGCTCGTTCTTTATCTGGGTAAGCAAAATCTCGTCTGCAGCAGCGATTATCGTGCTGTCGCCTGATCTGGAGATTTTGAGCTTTCCAAACTTCTGCTCTACCGAGGAGATCAGGTATTCAACGGGCTGGGGCAGCTTGTTGCCACTTAGACCCTCAAGCGTCTTTCTGACGTCTTTCAGGCTGCCGCCTGTTTCGAGGTGGTGAGAGAGGGATAAGGCGCTGAGCCGAAACCTGGATGCAAGACCGAGGTCCTCGCTGTCAGCAAAAGAGTCGAGTTGTTTGTGCAGCTTGGTCGTCAATGGTGATGGGCACACTATTGAAAGATCACCCTGGACAATTAGCCGCTCTTCTGCCTTGGGAAGGTTTTTTGCGATCTCTTTTGCCGCGGCACTTGGCCCCAAAGTAATTGGCTTCAGGGCAAGGCCCTGATTCATCAGGCCCAGTGTCGCGCCGAGCTCCAAGGCCTTTAGGTTGACTGTGATCATGAGCGGAAACGCCTCCAGGAGCTGCTCGAGAATCGCACCTTCAGTCAACTTCAGCTTCGGTAGATCCCAGATGCGGTCGATTAGCTGACCAAGTGCCTGCTCACGCGTCATTCCAAGCCACTTTTGCCCAAGTTCGGTGGTGACCCAACGTCCGCGGTGTTCGGCAACGTGGCCTGCCAGCATGGCAAGTCGGAACCTTAGTTGGACATCTTTGCTTTGCCACTTGAGCTTTTCGCCAATCAGCTTTGCATCCTGCGCCCTAAGTCCTGTCTTCATGACATCAAACCAGTGCTGCTCAAGCGCGAAGTGAATCTCCGTGAGGCAGAGCATGGTCTCGTAGGCGGAGAGGTTTCCGCCTTCGGTATCCAACCTCGGCCTCTTACCCGGCTCGATTCTCTCGAGGGCCTCTATAGCCTCTGGGTAGGGCTTACTGTCACCTAGAAAGCTTGCCTGCAATTGCCTGGAGCTCTTTCCCGCTGCAAGCATTTCGAGGTCTTTTGCAGGAAGCTTTCGGATGCGAGACTCGATTTCTCTTCCAGTTAGTAGCAGCCTGCTCAAATCAAAGAGATCCTTACAGCCAGCTGAGTTACCGACCATCTGCGAGAGAACTACTTGGAGCTGACTCGTTGAGTGCTCCCGGAGCACTCCGGCGAGGCTAAGTATTGAGCTCAATTAGTCCCTGGCCTCGCGTGAGCGGCGGATGATTGCCGCAACGAGCATCGAGATGATGATCAAAAAACCCACGGGTAAACCAATAAGTGGCAGTTGAGCCAAAATCACAGGGAGATTTTCAACTCCAAGGAAAACCATCAGGAGTGTGGTGAGCAGAGAGAGTATCGAAAGCCCTATGACGCCGACGGCCATGCCCCCGAGCACCTGCTCGAGCCTACGAGGGTTGTTGTTTTTGGCCATCAGACAAGCCTAAGCCTTTCGGCTACACTTGCCTCCGTTCAGTTGAAAGTGGGAATGATGCCAACAGGCAAGGTCAAGTTCTTTGACGACGACAAGGGATTTGGGTTCATCGCAGGCGACGATGGTTCTGAGGTGTTCCTGCACGCCTCAGCGCTTCCTCAGGGTAGTGCCACCATCCGCCCCGGAACCCGAGTTGAGTACGGCATCGTAGACGGTCGCAAAGGTGCACAGGCACTCTCGCTTCGAATTTTGGAGGTTCCTACCCTCTCTCCTGTTGGTCGCAAGCCTGCCGAGGACTTGGCGGTCATCACAGAGGATCTAATTGGCCTTTTGGACCAGATGGGTGGAAGCCTGAAGCGTGGAAAGTATCCGGAGGCAGCCCACGGACGCAAGGTAGCGCAGCTACTGAGACGGGTGGCAGATGAGCTCGAAGGCTAGCAAGCTCGTCGATCAGGCAACCGGTGCCCTAGAGGAGTTCTCTGAGGGCTCCTTCGGCAAACTCATCTCTGAGGTTGAGGAGACCAAGGGTGTAGTTGAGGTTCGCTTCGAATCAACCGCAAAGGGCTACACCGGCTGGCACTGGATAGTGACTCTCACGCAGCCCGATAAGCGCAAGGCCGCAACCGTGGCAGAGATAAACATGATTGCCGGTCCAGACGCTCAGCTTGCCCCGGAGTGGGTGCCCTGGTCAGAGAGGCTCAAAGAGTTCAGGCGCCAGCTAAGGGAAGAGGGTCGGGCAAAGACCGATGCCGAGGCAGATGCCCTGATAAACGAAATGGGGTCAGTTGTTTCTGACCATGAGGTAGGCGACGCCACCGAGCAGAATTCCAACGATGGCGGTGTGGAGCCACCAAAGAAGACCCGCGTCCGCAAGCGACTGGTAAAACGCGAGCAGAACAACGAGGACAATGACCCAGACGCCAGTGCCGACGAAGACAACTAGCTTCTGATTGACCTTCACCGGCTCGGGATCAGGCTTGCGCTCAACGTGACGGACAAATAACTTCACATTCGCTCCAGAACGTAGTCGATGCACTCGATGAGAGCCTCTATGTCTGAAGGGTCGATAGAAACAAACGTTGCAATCCTGAGCTGATTCTTTCCAAGCTTTCGGTAGGGCTCGGTGTCGACGATTCCGTTTTCTCGAAGTATCTGGGCAACTTCAAGCGCATCAATGTGGTCGGCGAAGTTGATTGTTGCGACCACCTGAGAGCGGTGCTCGGGGTGTTCTACAAAGGCATGAGTGACCTCGGTCCGCTCCGCCCAATCAAAGAGCAGCTTGGAACTTTGCTTGGTTCTTGCATCCGCCCATCTCAATCCGCCCTTTTGATTAATCCACCTAACCTGCTCATTCATAAAGAAGATGGTTGCTAGGGCGGGGGTATTCAGCGTGTAGTTATCGCGCGAGTTATCCATGGCGAGCTTGAGGCTGAGAATGTTTGGGATGTAGCGCTCCGAAGCTGCAACGCTCTCGATGCGCTCGATGGCTTTGGGCGAGACCATCGCTATCCAGAGGCCACCGTCTGAGGCGAAGTTCTTCTGTGGTGCGAAGTAGTAGGCATCGGTCTCACTGAGTTCGAAGTCGATGCCGCCTGCGGCGCTGGTGGCATCAGTAAGCATGAGCGCATCACTGTCAGCCCCCGATACTCGCTTGACGCTTGTGACAACTCCCGCTGAGGTCTCGTTGTGAGGGTAGGCGTAGATGTCAACCCCTGCCTCAGCTACCAATTCACGCCTGGTGCCCGGTTCTGCAGAGATTACAGTCGGACTCTCAAGCCACGGTGCACCAAGGATCTTGGCAAACTTGCTGCCGAACTCTCCGTGAACTAGGGCCTGTCCTTTTCTGGTTGCAAGGGAAAAAGTTGCGGCATCCCAAAACGCTGATGCGCCACCGTTACCTAAAATCACCTCGTAGCCCTCCGGAGCCCTGAACAGCTCGCTTAGGCCCTGCTTCATTTCACCGACAAGATTCCTAATCGGCATTTGGCGGTGTGAGGTGCCCATGTGCTCTTTGGCGAACTGAACAAAGCTTGTGATCTGCTCGGGACGCATCTTTGATGGCCCGCAGCCGAACCTGCCGTCCTTGGGCTTGAGGTTTTCGGGAATCACAATCTGGGCCATGGCGGTAAGTTTAGCCTCCGGCTTTATTAGTCTTCTTGCATAGCCACAGGAAAATAAATGACTGACCTAATTGACACCACGGAGATGTACCTCAAGGCGATTTTGGAGCTTGAGGAGGAGGGCATCACGCCCATGCGTGCCCGGATTGCAGAGCGACTGGACCACTCCGGCCCTACCGTCTCCCAGACCGTTGCCCGCATGGAGCGCGATGGGCTGCTTCGGGTTGAGGAAGATCGCAAGCTTCTCTTCACCGACGAGGGCAGGCTGACGGCAGTTGAGGTGATGCGTAAACATCGGCTAGCTGAGCTACTACTGGTCGAGGTGATTGGCCTTGACTGGGAGAGCGTCCATGACGAAGCCTGTCGCTGGGAGCACGTTATGAGTGAGGCCGTTGAGCGAAGGCTCATTGAGCTTCTCAATAACCCCACTCACTCACCATTTGGCATGCCAATACCAGGTCTTGAGCTATTGGGGCTTCCCTCTCCAGAGGTAAAAAGCTGTCAGCCACTTAGTGAACTAGCTGGAGGCGAATATGAGCTTTGCAGAATTGGAGAGCCGCTGCAGTTGGACACTGGCTTCCTCACTCAGCTTCGACAGTTGGGACTGGTGCCTGGGGCCCCGACTGTGTTGACAGTTCAATCGGGTGAGAAGCTGCTCACCGCAGCTAGTTATCAGGAGGGTCTGCTGATTGACGACTCGGTAGGGCAGCACCTGTTTTTATGTGAACAGATGGCTATCTAGTTATACTTGGTTAGTTAGAAGTTCCAAAGACTTCTCGGAGGATTCCTTTTGAGTTCAGCTGATGCTAGGCCATCGCGCAAAGAGCTAAGAAAAGCAGAGCGGGCCAAGAAGATGGTCGCCGCTCGCAGCGGCATGCGCTCATTCTGGACCATGGCATCGGCCACCGGCCTGATGGCGACCTTCGCTCTGCCTTCATATGGTTTTTCTCCTGAAGCAACTGCCGTCTCGGGGCTAACTACCTCGAACGAAATGGTTCAGCTCTCCGCCCCATCCCAAGGACTCTCAGTCGCAACGGTGAGGGCGGTTTCCTTTACCAGAGGTGAGTACCAACCTGCTGACGCATCAGAGTTTGAGGTAAAGCGATCAGCTCAGCGCTATCGCGGACCTCTAGCGGCCGACTACTTGGCTTCACCAAGATTTACCGAGATCACCAGCGCCAACATCATGAAGGCAACTGCCGAGGTCGTCGGAACGCCCTATGTCTTTGGTGGTCAAACCCCCAACGGTATTGACTGTTCTGGCCTTGTCCTTTTTGTCTACGCGCAGTTTGGCATCGAGCTCCCTCACAGCGTCTATCAGCAGGCCAGATACGCAGAGCGGGTTCCCATCGAGGAAGCAGTTCCCGGCGACATCGTGGTCTTCAACGACTACAGCCACAACGGGGTGTATGCCGGTAACGGAAATTTCTATCACGCTCCCCAACCTGGAGACCGCGTGAAGCTGGCACCAATCTTCACCGATAGATTCCACATCGTTCGCCTCGCGGACATCCAAAACTGATCCCAAAAGTTCACCTGAAGCCTCAGCGTTTCTAACACGCGATTTCCACTCCCAGACTTAATCTTCTTTTCAAGTATTGACTTAGCTGGGAAGGGGCGGTGAAGTGCCACTAGACATGCAATCCAGGCATGGCAACTGGATCCATCTCCACCAACACCCCTGCATACCCATGCCGGTAAATCCTGCGCGTCGCATTTTTGCGGCGCGTTTTTTGTTTCCGGAGTCAGTAACGAATACTCACAAGCCGTGTGGGCGAATTCGATAGGAGAACATCTTGCGCACACTCGTACTGAACGCAGGTTACGAACCGCTAGCGGTCGTTTCCTTCAAGAGAGCACTGGTTTTGGTGCTCAACCAAAAAGCAACCGTGCTTGCCGGGATTGGTGGTGAGGTTGTGCGCAGCGCAAAGCAGGAGTTTGACATGCCGGCGGTAATTCTGCTCCAGCGCTATGTTCGCATCCCCAACTCGCGCAGAGTGCCAGTCTCAAGAAGAGGTGTGCTGCGCAGAGATTCACATCGCTGCGGCTATTGCGGCAAGAGCGCTAACACGATCGATCACGTGATTCCAAAGTCGCGTGGCGGTCAGGATAGCTGGGAGAACCTAGTCGCCTGCTGTCTGAGGTGCAACAACGCCAAGAGCGACAAGACGCCTCAAGAGATGGGTTGGGAGCTCAGGGTAAACCCGAAGATGCCTACCGGTCTGGTCTGGAGCGTGCGTGGAGCCGAGAAGCCGATGCCGCAGTGGCAGGAGTTTCTAGCTCTGCAACAGCAGCAAGCGGCCTAGATATCTCCGCCAAAGTTTCCAGCAAGTTTGGTGTGTAGGCTTTCGCTGGCCTCGTTCATACCCTTTATATAGACCTCTTTACCCAGCGACTCGTACTTCGTAACGATCGAATCGAGCGCTGCAACGGTGGACGCATCCCAGATATGAGATGCAGAAACGTCGATGACTACATAGTGAGGATCGTCTGTGTATTCAAACAGGGTAGTTAGGTCGTTGCTGCTGGCGAAAAAGAGTTCACCCTCGACTGTGTAGAGGGCTGCCTGAATTTCGTCGTCTCCACCCACCGAGCGCTTTACGTTAGCGAAGTGAGCCACTCGCCTGGCGAAGGCAACCATTGCAACCACAACTCCTGCGATTACTCCAATTGCAAGGTTGTGTGTCCAAACCACCACGGCGGCTGTTGCGACCATAACAACGGTCTCGCTCTTAGGCATGCGCTTCAGAGTCGCCGGCGCAACTGAATGAAAGTTGAAGGTGCCGACGCTGACCATGATCATCACTGCGACAAGCGCTGCCATTGGAATTGCCTGCACAAAGTCGCCCAGTGCGACAACCAAAACCAGCAAAAAGACACCGGCAAGAAAGGTTGAGATTCTTGTCCTGGCACCGCTGGCCTTGACATTGATCATCGTCTGGCCAATCATTGCGCAACCGCCCATGCCACCAAAGAAACCGCTGATGATATTGCCCACACCTTGAGCTAGTGACTCACGGGTTTTCTGAGAGTGAGTGTCAGTGATCTCGTCAACCAATTTCGCTGTCAGAAGTGACTCTAAGAGCCCCACCAAGGCCATCGCGAGAGCAAAGGGCGCGATGATATTGAATGTCTCCATAGTGAGTGGGACGTTTGGAGTCAGCAATTCAGGCAGCGATTGGGGCAGCTCACCCTCGTCGCCAACGGTCGGCACATTCAACCCCGTGACTACAACTGTTCCCATTACGAGCACGATGGCTACAAGCGGAGCGGGTATCACTTTGGTGAAGCGGGGTAGAACAACCATGACCACCAGCCCTAGCGCTACCAATGGGTAAACAGCGAAAGGCACATCAATGAGATGTGGCAGCTGAGCCATAAAAATGAGAATGGCCAGTGAGTTTACAAACCCAATCATCACGCTGCGCGGGATAAACCTCATCAACTTCGCAGCTCCGGCAACACCCAGCACTAGCTGAAATACGCCTGCAAGAATTACCGTCGCCAAGAAGTAGTCAATCCCGAAGTCCCTAGCGACCGGGGCGATTACGAGAGCCACTGCACCGGTCGCAGCAGAAATCATCGCGGGCCGACCTCCCAGGACCGCAGTTGTGATGGCCATTACAAAGCTTGCGAAAAGCCCGACCCTAGGATCGACGCCCGCGAGTATTGAGAATGCAATCGCCTCCGGTATAAGGGCGATTGCGACTACCAGTCCAGCCAGAGACTCTCTTATTAGCAGCTTGGGGTCGGTGAGCGCCTCACGAACAGATGGTCTTGGCTTATAGCGAGGGTCTGTGATGGAAATAAATGAACGAATCTTGGATAAAAGCAAAGTGGCTCCGTGCCGAATTTGGTTGCGATGGGTTGGCACGACTGCGAGCCTCGGACAAATCAAACCTAACCCATTGGTCGTTGCTGTGTCCTGGTGGCCCCGAGAAGAATCGAACTTCCGACACACGGTTTAGGAAACCGTTGCTCTATCCACTGAGCTACGAGGCCAAAAGAGCTTCTAGATTAGCGGAGTTTGATGTGATTCTCTTCGGCCAAGGCTAAGGGAAGAAGGGGCCATCAAGATTTAGGCTTGGGCAGTGGACCATTCGCAGCAGCTGCAGCTCTGGCAAGAGCAGTTTGCAGGCATTGGTGGAACTAATCCACTTATTAGGTTTGAACCCTCAAGCTTTGGTCAGGTAGACCTCGCAAGAGCTCATCCGGGGGGTCTTGCCCAGCTGGTCTCTGCGCGAAGCACCACAATTGGAAACCTTGTGCGTGATGGAGTGGCTCTGGCAAGAGCGCTGAGCGCTACAAAACGCATCCTGAGAAAAGCCCAGCGTATCGAGCAGACCTTTGGTGCTGAGGCTCTCTTTGTCGCCGGTGGGCTTGTAAGCATCGACGAAAAGAAGCTACCCATCTTGCTCTGGCGGGCACACCTATTGGTTCGCGGAGACGATTACGAGCTCCGGATTTCGGAGCTGCCGGCACTAAACCCGGCTGTCACCGAGCTAATTGCCCAGCATCGCCCGGACTTCAAAGAGTCGGATCTGATCGCAGTTGCAACGGGACAGTCAGACCTTATTCCAGTTAGTGCATTGGCTCTGGTCTCTCAGTACCTACAAAGTACCGAGGCTGAGATTGAGAAGCTGCTTGTAATGGGTAACTTCGTGCCGGATCTCATTAGGCTTTCGCAGCTAGACCTGCCTGAGGACTTGAGGTCCCTCTCAACGCTTCTTGGGGACCAGGGCAAGGCTCCTGTGGTTTCAGACTCTCCCGTCACCTTGGTTGCCGAGGCTGATACGTCGCAGCGGCTTGTGCTCCGCAGAGCCCACGAGGGTGAATCTTTTGCTGTTAGAACCCTGCCGGGCTGTGGCTACCTTCAGACTGTTGTTAATCTGCTTGCAAACAATGCTCTCGATGGGCGCAGGACGCTGGTTGTTGCTCCAAGGGAGCAGACCCTCGATGAACTTGCCGAGCGACTCAGCAGCCACGGGCTGGGAGGCCTAGCAATCAGAGCAAACGACGCATGGAATGACGTGGTGGCAGCCATATCTCGAAACGAAAAGGCAACACCTGGTGTGCTCCTAGAGGCAAAAGCCGAGCACCGAAAGGCGCAGGCAGCCATCGAGCACTACTTCAATGCCGTTGCCACGAGGGACTCAGTTCTCGGTATCTCACTGATAGAAGCGCTGGAGGAGCTAGCAAAGCTGGCCGGAGGCGCCAACCCACCGGTAAATGCCGCCAGGATTAAGCCCGAGCTACTTGGAACTATTCGTGCTACCGCGCCTGAGCTACTGGCCAAAGCTCAAGAGGCTCGCGTCTTTGAATATGGTCCAAATAGTTCACCTTGGTACGGGGCAAGGTTTGAAAGCCAAGAGGAAATTGCCAAGGCACTTAGTGCTGTTCGAGAGCTCGCCGGGGAGAACTGGCGGACTCTTAGCTATCAGATCAACCGCTATCTAGCAGACCTGGAGCTAACTCCCTGCGAAAGTGTTGAGCAGTGGGCCGAGCAGCTGAGGCTGCTCCTTGGTGTCCGCTACACCCTGGACAAGTTCCTACCCAGCATCTTCGATCGTCCACTGCACGTTCTCATCAAGGCGACCGCGGGTCGCTCGGAGCGCACCGAACTCTCGGGCGCTCAGCGAAGAAGATTCAAGAAGTTGGCGAAGGAGTTCCTCAGACCCGGGACCTCGGTCAGTAATCTCCACCAGGCACTCAAGGACGCACAGGAGCAGCGCGAGCTTTGGGAAAAACACAACAAGACTCAGGCGCCGCCGACCGTTCCCTTGGGTTTGGCGGAGACCCAGGCAAAGTTTGAGACCATCAGCGAGGTAATCGCGCTTCTGGACAAGCATCTTAATCCTGATCCGGATCGGCCGCTACTGACACGACTTAGTTTCGACGAGCTTGGTTCCAAGTTCGAAGAGCTATCTACTCAGACCGAGTATCTGGACCAGTACCTAGATCGCAAGCCAATCGTTAGGGAACTTAGCGAAGCTGGTCTCGGACACCTAGCCAAAGAGCTGTCTCTTTTGAACCCAAAGAGTAATCAGGTGCAGCTGGAGTTCGAGCTGGCATGGTGGCAATCAGCCCTTGAGGCGATTGTGCAGCGGAACCCCGAGATTCTTGAGTACGACGCCAAGCACCTGGCAGAGCTCGAGGAAGCGTTTGAGACCTCAGGTCAGAAGGTCATCGCCGAGGGTGGAAATACTGTCCGTGCCGCCCTCTCTGAGCGTTGGAAGGCCGGTATTCAAAAGCAGCCGGCTTCCGCCGACAAGCTTCGCGAACAACTCAGGAAGCGAAGTATCACCCTAAAAGAGGGGCTAATGGTGGGAGGCACCCTTTGGCAGCAGCTGGTGCCGGCCGTGATGGTTTCTCCCTATCGAATATGGGAGCTAGCGACAAGCGACAACTTTGACGCCGTGCTAGTGCTCGACGCTGCATCAGCCGGAGCGGCCGAGACAATCTTTGCGCTTACCAAAGCCGATCAGGTAATTGCCTTTGGAGACCCGGCAATTGCAGCGCCAGAGAATTTTGACACTGTGGCCAGGGCGAACCAAGACAGTCACGAGTCCGACAGGCCTTCGGTCTATGAGCTGGTGGAGTCGAGATTCGGACACGAGCTAATCAGTCGAAGCTACCGAATGAATGGCCAGGTATTGGGTCGCTACCTAAACCAAAACTTCTACGATGACGAGATCATCTTGGAGCCAACCGTTGGTCAGCTCTTTGGGG
>Ga0255775_1000755_pt1 | contig 32004 bp, 28 predicted proteins | sample 011ome_26_FD_179973 | JGI IMG/M metagenome (GOLD analysis project Ga0255775, IMG submission 179973) | Coastal salt marsh microbial communities from the Groves Creek Marsh, Skidaway Island, Georgia - 011511BT metaG (version 2) | ecosystem: Environmental > Aquatic > Marine > Intertidal zone > Salt...
CGGTCGGATGTTTGTCGTCGCGAATTGAACCGCGGAGGTGACTTTGTCGCCAATCAGAGTTCTCGATTGTTTGGCTAAAGAAGAAAACGACGACGGTGAAATCTTCGTCGCCAGAGTGGAACCAGCTGCGGAAGTTTTCGTGGCGTTCGTCGTCTTTGTCTTTTCCATCTTCTTCGATGTCAAAATCGCTTTCTTCTGTTGCTGAATTGGTTTCAGTTTTTCGACGGATTTTTTCTTCTTTTCTTCTCGCTTCGCCGTCGCGGATGATGCTACTTTTTTCGGTTGTTGTTGTTGTCGCTGTTGAATTTTCTTGTTGTTCTTTTTCGTCGTCGTGTTCTCAATAATCTTTTCTTTTCTTTTCGGCAATTCAATCGAGAGCAAGGAATCTTTCGTCTTGGTCGCGACGTTGGATGCCGTCGACACGGTTTTCTTTACCGAAGAAACAGTCGCGTCTTTCGCCTTCACCGAAACATCCGCGACGGACGATCCGATCGATTTCGAAGTTTCAAACGCCGACGAGGACACGGATTTAGAGAATTCCGCGAACGACGAAGCGCTTTTCGAGAGTGATTCTTTCGTTTGCGTCATGTCCGGCAAGGAAACCTTCGGCATCTGAATTGTTCTTTTTGACGTAGTAGCGCTCGTCGTCGTCGTCGCTTTCGTCTTCTTTTTCTTCTGCTTCTCATCGTTTTTCTTGTTATTCTTCTTCGCATCCATCATCGTCTTTTGTTGTTGTTGTTGTTGTTGTTCTTGCATCATCATCTGTTGTTTCGCCTTCTCCTTTTGCTCTTGTTTCTTCCTCTCCGCGTCGATCTTCATCTTCGCTTTCATCTCGAGCTCTTCCTTCACTTTTTGCGCTTTCATCTCCGCTTCTTTTTGCGTCTTCGCGCGTTCTCGTTCAATCTCTTTCGCCTCTTCCATCTTCTTTTGCAAAAGTTCTCGCTTCAAAATTTCCACGTTCTTGCGTTTCTGTAACTCCGCCTTCAACTTTTCGCCCTTGGCGTCAAACTTCGTCTCCGTGCCGTCCGATATCGACTTCTTGAACCGCTTCTCCGTGAAGTACGTCTTGCCGCGCTGAAAACTTAACTTTAAGGGAAAGTTCTCGGACTCACCAAAGGGAGTGTTTTTGGAAAACTCTCGTTTCGCGCGATCTTTCCACCGCGCGCTTCGCGTCGGTTTCTCGGCTTTCTTTGAAGTCTTCTTTTCCTCCTCTTTGGGAGAAGAATTGACAAAAATCGGTTCCAAAATCCCAGTCTTTTCCGCGAACGCGCACCAACTCAGGAACACGATCAGACTTTTTCCGCCGGAGGAAACGCCTTGCATGTGGTACGTTTCCATCTCTTCTTTGTTTTTGTCGTTGTCGTCTTCTTCTCGCGGAGGTGATGTCGTCATCGACGGGGGAAAATCATCATTTGCATCGCTTCTTCGTTTCGATCGCGCGGCGGATTTAACAACGACGCGGGTTCGTCGTAAACGCGCAGAGCTGCTGCTCGCGCTGATGCCTTTCGAACGAGCAAAAGGAGCTCGCGCGGCGAAAGAAATCGTCGTCATCGTTCTTATTCTTCTTAGTCGTTGTTAAATACTCTGATTTGTATAAGAGTATCGATTTGTCTGTGCGTGTGTGTTGTTCAAAAGTGAAGGACTGCCAGACAGTTTTCGTTTCTCCCTCCTTCTTCTTTTTGTCGTGTGTCTTTTCAACAATTAGAATATTTCTCGAATAATAAACCTCACTTTTCAAGCGCGCACGACATCACTTCAAAACAAGTACGGTCGTACCTAAACGCGGTAAAAAGAAGTATCAACACTTCTTCTACTCCGTTAATCGTCTTAATCAACGAAAATCGCCTTCGGATCTACTCGTGAGTAAAGAAATAGAAAGTAGGATTTTAATCGTTCGTCGTCGTCGTCGTCGTTTTTCCAAAAGTCGCGAAAGGTTCCCGAAGTTACGCGCCTTAGTATAAGTTGTGGGTGGGGGGATGAGCGATTATCAAACACCGCGGAAAGAAGATGAAGCAGAGACGAGTTTGGACGAAGAGGACGACTTGAACGACAGGGAAAACGTTGCTCCCACTTCCCGGCTTTTTTAAATTAAAGCTAAAACCTCTCCTTTATTTTGCCACCTGGCTTTTTTAAATAAAACAGGTCTCTTTTAGAGCTCTGCATCGACTACTTGTCATACCCGAGTACGAGTAAGAAAGTATAAAAATGTCGAATATCTGGTTTGGATGGATACTCGTTGTGGGTATCATTGCCATTTCAGGTGTAAGTGCTACCCCAGGAGATACTTGCACCAATCACAGTCATTGTGAAGCTGGAGAATATTGTTATGATGCAGGAGCATGCTCTCAATGTTTCAACAATAACGTATGTGCCATCTATGGTAACTCAATAGATGGGGATTGTAGCAAATGCTCTACTTCAAGTAATTACGATTCTGGTTCTGGTGTAATTGGTCCACTTGGTTTTGAAGTTAACCCGAACTCAGTGACTGGACTTGATTGTATAAAATACACTATCACGCTCACAGATGGTGTAAACTCCGACATTCTCGCAGGATTGTTTACACTGGAAAATGGTAATGCCATTGTCAATTCCTTATCAAACTACGCATCTGTCGATGTGGCCGGCAACGATATAAGGTCGAAACTTGTCTCTGGCTCTGAATGCTCCAACAAGTTTGCATCAAGCGCGACATGTACCAAAGTTGTTGCACTCAATCCATCGGAAATTTACGTTGGCGGTATTGCCAATAAGGGCAGTTCTAGTAAAGCTTTCAGTTACGCAAGTATGAGTTGCACTGATGCGGAAGCTGCATCAGTGTCCTCTGGAATCACACTTCGCGCTCTCCTTGGTCTCACTTCTGCGATTATCGTTGCTCTGGTATTGGCGTAAGTGACGAGTACTTCCAATTTAATATGTAGGTTTTAGAGGAAAATGTCCAATCTGAACACCAACATGTTACTGTGAGTATGAGGAGCAAAACGACTTCGAACGCTCCTCTAGCTCTAAAAACACTGCTTATTTCTGGGTTTTGATGCTTCTTTACATTTCGAGCGTGCTGCTCCGTGTGCGCGTTGTGATTGCGCAAAGTCTACGATACGTGCTCGCTCGCGCGTTATTAGTACAAAAGTAGTATTATTCAAAGAGGTCTAATTCTGATTCTGAATGTAATTCTGATTCTGAATAGTCTGGCACGTGGAGCTCTCCGTTCGCGTACGACCAACCTTCTGGGAGAGGACAGTCGTTGTCGAGGAGGTATTGTAAACATTCGAGATGGTTTTTCTCGCGCGCTTCTCGTACGGCGTCACTGTTCCACGGCGCTTTGGCGGTTTCGTGTAAGTGCTTCAAACAGTCCAAGTGGCCGTACTTGGCCGCACACTGACACGCAAGTTCGCTATATGTATCATACTTTCGCTCAACAAGATATTCGAGTATGTGGAGATGACCACTTCCAGCCGCCAAATAGGCAGTATCATAATCCCAAGGCGCTTTGACTTCTTCGCGTAAGTATTTGAGTACCTCGAGATGACCGTTTTGGGCAGCACATGCACACGCAAACGCATGCATAGGACAATCATTTGCCACGCAATACTTTACCATTTCCAGATTACCTTGTTCTGCGGCCACACAAATCGTCCATTTATCCCACTTACACTCTTTCTCCTCTCTCGCCCACTTGAGTAACTCGAGTTTATTCGTTTGAGCAACTTTCCAGCAGAAATATTCTTCGTCTTTGCGCCAGCACAACGATCGATTCTCCCACGCAACTTCTAAAGTCGATACCGACGACATCTCGCTCACTTTAAACCCCTTTTCCAACTCCCCCTTGCGAGTTGATCTCTTCACCAACGCTCTCGTCTCCGTATTCACTCCGTGCAAGAATTTCACATCGTTCGAATTCAATCTCGGAAGCACGTGTTTCTCCACGACATCGCGACACACGCCTCCCGAAAACGCACCGGCGTTTCGAAACAACCTCCACAACGCGTCGTTGTTTTCCTCCTCGACCGCGTCTTCGCTCGAAGACATCATCAGAAGCAGTTTTAAAGGTCGTGGCCTTTTTTCTGTGGATTTCCCCCCAAAAACGTCAGAAAAGAGAGACGTAAAGACGTAAAGCTGTGACGATGTTTACGACGTGTGCGACGCGCTTTTACACCAAACCGACGAGAAAAGCATCGCCTCCGTCCAAAGCCTCTGTGAACGCTTCCTTTCTTCCATCGGTTCGGCCTTTGTCTTCCTCTAAAAGAACCAACAACAACAACAAAACCATTCGTCGTCGTAACGGTATGACACTGAACGCGTTTGGAGGAGGAAAAGGTTCACCTCCTAAAGAAGAAGAAGAAGAAGAAGAAGAAGCAAGGAATGAAACGATACAAACGATGCGAGAAGAAGAACGAATGATGTTTTTACGAATCGAAGACGTCTCGCACGTCCCACCGGGATCGGCGAGACCGACCTTGACGAAATGCTTCGTTGGATTCCCGAAACAGGGTTTAGTGTTACTGGTGGGAAAGTCCGGAGCTGGGAAGAGCACTTTGTTACACTTAATCGCCGGTCTATCCGAACCAACCGAAGGCGGGATTTATATTCTCGACGACGACGAGGACGAGGAGTATGAAGAGGAGGAGGAAAAGGAAGGAGGAGGAAAAGCGACGTCAACGCAAATGTTGCAAACGCGACGAAGAAGAAAAACGCACACGCCGGCGGCGGAGCGGACGAAAAAAGTCGGCCTGTGCTTCCAGTTCCCCGAGCGGCACTTTCTCGGGAGGACGATTTTAGAAGAGCTGACGTTCGGGTGGCCGCAAAACGCGAGGTCGTTTCGGATGCGGCGAGAGCTCGCGGAGACGACGAAGAGAGCGTTGAGAGCGGTGGATATGCAGGAGTATCCGTTGGAGAGCGAGGTAAAGACGTTGTCGGGAGGGTATAAGAGACGATTGGCGTTGGCGTGTCAGTTGGCGAGAGACCCGAAGGTTTTGTGTTTGGACGAGCCGTTAGCTGGGTTGGATTGGAAGTCGCGGTCGGACGTGGCGAAAGTTTTAGAAAAGTTAAAGAGAGAGAGGTTGATCGTCGTCGTCACGCACGACGTGGAAGAGATGAAACGCATCGCCGATTTCGCCTACCGAGTGAGAGATAACGGGAAAGGAATCGAAGAGGAAATAGGTTTAGCCGAAGGAGGAGGAGGGCTTTCGTGGTTCGAAAAGGGAGATGAAACTACCGCGGCTTTGAAGAGCGAGTTTGGCGAGTTTTTGTAGTAGCAGTTTTGTTCACGATCAGAGAGAAAGAAGAATTTATTCGCGTATCTAATAGTACTAGTAGTAGTAGTCGTTTTTTAATACACGTACTGGTAGTAGTAATTAATGCACAACTACCAACACCTCCTCGTCCTCCTCACCCTCGCGGAACGTCTCCCCAACCGCAATCTAAACACTGACCGTTCGGGTCTAACAAATGCTCCAACGTCCAAAGCGACGACTTCTTCGGGTCGTTCGGGTCATCCTTCTCCTCCAACGCTTGCTCCCAAGTCTCCCTCGTCTTCGCCTCCTTCCTTTTCCTCAAACACGCTAAACTCGCCACGTTCATTTCCACGTTCGTCTCCCCGGTGAACTCTCGCACCGCTTCTTCCAATCCTCGATTGTGCCCGACGATCAAAACGACTTCGTCCGTCTGTTCCCCCTCGAACGTCTCGCTCTCCCCGATAATCAACTGCTTCACGTGCGACCCAAACACGCCGTCCATCCCGGCGTAGTGATAAATCGACCCCAAATACACCACGGTATTGTTGTTGCTACTGGAAGAAGAAGAGACTTTGTCGTTGAAAATTGACATCGTCGGTACTAAATCCATCGCCATCAGCGTCTCTCGCGTCCGCCTCGCGCTCGAGCACACAATCCGCGTCGGCATCCACTCCTCGCCGCAAATCGTTTTTAAATTCTCCGAGAGTTTCTTCGCGTACGTAATGCCTCGTTCGGTTAAAGGTCGATCGATGTCCCTCCTGTATTTTTTCTTCTCCTCGTCTTCCTCCGCCGCTTCCGAATGCCTCATGAGGATCAGACGAAACGATGCAGATTTGGAGGAGGACTTTTCATCATCGTCATCATCAGCTGCTGCTACTGCTACTGCTTCTCTTCTCGCTTTTAACCGGTGTCGTTGTTTTCTCGTCGTTCTTCCTCGATTATTATTCACAGGAATACTTCTGAGTACATCATTCCTCCCGGGAACTCCCGAGGGTGTTGTTGTTGTTTCTCTCGCGAGAATAACGGAGGTTTTATGCATCAGATAGATGCTTCTTGAAAAACAGATACACTTCTCTCTCTGCTTTTGCTTTTCTTCGCTTTCTCGCTTTCAAACGCGTCTCTGTGTTGCGTGTGATACGAATAAGGTCTGCTGCTTTGTTTTTCTGGGGAAGTTTCTGAAACAGATATTAGGGTGAGTGTGTCTCTTTTTTTTACAAGCGTAAATGGTGTATTTCTTTCTCTCTGTGTGTCTCTCTTTCGTGTGTGTGTGTGTGTTTATTACGAGGTGCGTAACTCTCCATCTTCGTATCGCCAACCTTCTGGTAATGGACAGTTGTTGTCGAGGAGGTATTGTACACAGTCGGAGTGGTTGTTCTTGTGTGCCAAGAATACGCCCCAAGAGTCCCACGGCGCTTTGGCGGTTTCGCGCAAGTACTTCAAACAGTCTAACTGGCCGTTCGCGGCTGCACACTCGCACGCATATGCGGTATATTCATAATACTTACGCTCAACAAGATATTCGAGTATATGAAGGTGACCATTTTCAGCCGCCCTTTCGGCAGTTCCCCAATCCCAAGGCGCTTTGGCTTCTTCGCGTAAGTATTTGAGGCATTCGAGATGACCGTTTTGGGCAGCATTTTCACACGCCCACGTATTGATAGGACACTCATTTGCCACGCAATACTTTACCATTTCCAGATTACCTTTAAATGCGGCCACATTAATCGTCCTATAATTCCACGTACACTTTTTCTCCTCTCGTATCCACTTGAGCAACTCGAGTTTATTCGTTTTAGCAACTCTTACGCAGAAACATATTTCGTCCCATTCTCTCGGCCACAACGACTTATGCTCCCACGCAAACTCCAACGTCGATATCGACGACATCTCTTCAACTTTAAACCTCCCTTTCAACTCCTTCTCGCGTGACGATCTCTTAATCAACTTTCGCGTCTCCGTATTCACCTCGTACAAGAATTTGAGATCGGTCCCATTCAGTCTCGGAATGATATGTTTGAAACAAATATCGTCGTTATTCACGATCAAATCCCACACGTCTCTCTCCCCCATCCTCCTTTTCTGCGCTCTCGTCCTCACTCCAGACATGAGACGCAACGACAGAGAGAGAGACGCACACACACACAAACAAAAAACAAGAGCTTCTTCTCGTGTCTTTTTTTAGAGAGACATGTGATTATTTTTCTCGCGATGAAAAACGACCGTTTCTGACATCAGAGACAGTTGGAAAAAAATGGATAAACTCTTCATTTTGAGAGCATACAACACACGCACGATGCGGTCATCTCAGAAACGAGGACGGTTCGAAAAAGCTCTGATGATGAGAGCGACTTTGTTTCTGCGAACGCGACGAGAGAACACTTTTCATCGTCGTCGTCGCGATAATATCAGCAGCAGCAGCATCACCCTCCGCGCAGAGGACACGCGAGACCAACAGAATGCACCGTTTTCCCCTCACGGTGAGAGGACGCGGACGACGACGAAACAGACGCAACAGAGAGCGTTACACTATAAAAACGTCCTCCTCGTTTTAAAAGAAACCGCGTTGCTGAAATACACCTCCTTAGTCGGCGCGGCGGAAACGAACGAGAGATACGGAGATTCGTACGAAAATGTCGTCCGCTGGGACCGATTGAAAGCGAGACACGAAACGCACGAGAAGGCGGTTTTGAAAGGTACGCGATTACTACTGTTCTTATTTTCGAGTATTCTTACTATTCTTATTCTTATTACGACGACATTAACGTTAACAACAGTGCAAACGTTCTTGAAAAAATGGCAAGAAGAGAGCGGCGGAAAGCTTAAATACGCGCTCGTCAAACGAGATTCGCTCTCGGAGAAGGATTTGGATGGGGTGGATTTAGTCGTCGCGTTAGGTGGAGACGGGACGACGTTGATTGCCAGTCACTGGATTAGTTCTTCTTTGTCTTCGTCTTTGTCCTCCTCCTCCTCCTCCTCTAGGAACGATGGCGGCAATGCGAAATCATCGTCACTCGCGAGCGATAGGCCTAAATTGATCGGGATAAACACGGACCCGGCGGTTTTAGCGCCGTGCTTAACGTTCACGAAAAAAGCCGAAGACGAGCGGCGGTCGACGGGATGGTTGTGCGCGGCAGATGCGAACGACGTGGAGGATGTGTTGAAGGAGATTTTGTTCGCGTCGTCGGAAGATAATAATAATAGTAGTAACGAATGTAGCGATAGCAACAACGACGACGACAACAAAGAGAGCAGTAGAAATAGCAGCGGCGTAAATAGTTTGATAAAACGGCGTCCAATTCGTGCGAATCGTATTCGGATAAAAGTAAACGGCAAGACGTGGAAGACGATGCCGCTGGCGTTGAACGACGTGTTAATTTGCCACAACTCGCCGGCGGCGTTGTCGAGGTATTCGGTCTTGCTCGAAGAAGACGACTTGGTCAATAAACCTCCAAAACACTCTGACGACGACGACGACAAAGACGACGAAGACGGAAACAAGAAGAAAAAGTTCGAAGCGTACTACCACATCCGCTCCTCCGGCCTCCGTTTATGCACCGCGCTCGGCGCCACCGCCGCGATGAAATCCGCCGGAGGTTTCGCCATGTCCCGCGACGACGCCCGCATCCAATTCCACGACCGAGAACCGATATATTACGACCACGAACCAAAACCTCCCGGTCGCGGTCGAGGCTTTTACCAAGCGAACAAAACGACCAAGTTTCGATGGAACACGCGAGTTGGAAAAATCTACGTCGACGGCGCGCACGTGTGCCACCACATTAAAATCGGCGACGAAATCGAAGTCGAGAGCGCGATTGGCGACGAGGTGGAGATTTATTGCAGGAATTTTAGGAACATCGCTTTGACTTGACGCACCCTGACTTCGTTCAGAGAGAGAGAGAGAGAGAAACGGTAGTTTCAATCGATAAATCGATTCCTTTTAAATCTGTCATATTTAGGAGAAAGAGCAGAGAGAGAGAGAAAAACACCGCTAAAACCTACACCCTAAACCAGAAAACGTCCAGATCGTAAGCGCGAGAAACTCTTCATTACGAAGAGGAAGAAGAAGTTTAAGAAGACAAAGATGACCTCAATACTCGCGGACACCCGAGACGCAAACAACTCCAACGCGCTCGGTCTCAAACCTTTCTTCAAAGGCAAAGTGGAAGCGTTAGAAATCGCCGTAAGGGACGGGACGCAAAATCTTCGACGATTGGAAGCGCAAAGAAACGAGTTAAACTCGAGAGGTTTGTGTTCGTCTTTTCATCGTCAGCGCGCGTGATACTCGCGCTCGCTTATCTTTGGTGTCGCTTTTCGACGCGCGTTTTTTTGTTGTTTTTGATCTTTGTCTTCTTCTTTGTGCGCGCGTGTGTCTGTTTGTAAACGTCTGTTTTTGGATGGGGATGGGATGATGTTTGAAAGATCCACCAGAGAGGCGAAAAGGAGCGCGAAACGAGACGAGACGACATTTCGCGATGAACACCCGTTTAAGAAGAACAAACGCTGACCTAATTTGAAAACTACTCTGTCGTTTATTTATTATCACGAACAGTTCGAGCGTTGAAAGAGGAACTCTCTTTGCTCCAAGAACCCGGGTCGTACATCGGCGAAGTCGTGAAAGTGATGGGGAAGACGAAGGTTTTGGTGAAAGCGCATCCGGACGGGAAGTACGTGGTGGATTTCGACAGGTCCATCGATTTAGCAAAGTTGACGCCGGGGGTGAGAGTCGCATTGAAGAACGATTCGTACGCGTTGCATTACATATTGCCGTCGATGATTGATCCGTTGGTGTCGCTGATGAAGGTGGAGAAGGTGCCGGACTCGACGTTTGATATGATTGGAGGGTTAGATCAGCAAGTGAAAGAGATTAAAGAAGTCGTGGAGTTACCGATTAAGCACCCGGAGTTGTTCGATTCGCTAGGCATCGCGCAACCGAAAGGGGTCATTTTGTACGGTCCGCCCGGGACGGGGAAAACGTTGCTCGCGAGAGCCGTCGCGCACCACACGGATTGTTGTTTTATTCGCGTCAGTGGTTCCGAATTGGTGCAGAAATATATCGGCGAAGGCGCGAGGATGGTTCGAGAACTCTTCGTCATGGCTCGCGAAAACGAACCGGCGATTTTGTTCATGGACGAAGTCGATTCTATCGGTTCGGCTCGAGGCGGCGGCGGCGGATCCGGCGGCGATTCGGAAGTTCAAAGAACTATGTTGGAACTCTTGAATCAATTAGATGGCTTCGAGGCGTCAAACAAAATCAAAGTCATCATGGCAACGAATAGATTGGACATATTAGACCCGGCGTTACTTCGCCCAGGGAGAATCGATCGTAAAATCGAGTTCCCGAATCCAACCGAAGAATCTCGCGTGGACATTTTGAAAATTCACTCGAGGAAAATGAACTTAGTCAGAGGCATCGATTTGAAATCGATCGCGAGTAAAATGGGAGGGGCGTCCGGGGCGGAGAGTAAAGCGGTGTGCACGGAAGCTGGGATGTACGCGCTGAGAGAGAGGAGAGTGCACGTGACGCAGGAAGATTTCGAGATGGCGGTGAGTAAAGTGATGACCAAAGATACCGATAAAAACATCTCGATCAAGAAGCTCACTTTGTAGTAGATACATTTTGCAATAAATAAAAAACACACGTATTAGTATGATAAAACAACACGCATTCTCTCCCTCTCTCTCTTTTATTAACTTTTCTCTCTTAAACTCTCTTAAAAATATTACTTATTTGACGCTTTTTTCGTACGCCTCCCATCCGGCTTTTCGATACTCGCTCGCCGCTTTCGCTGGATCTTGCGCTTTATAAATACCTCTCCCGACGATGATCACGTCCGAGCCGTTGTTGCAGATTACATTCATCGGAGTGTTGTATTGTTGGCCCATGCTATCGCCGCCAACTTGTAACTGCACGCCTGGCGTCATGTTGATCAAGCCTTTAGACCATTCGACTTTCCAGGCGTTTGGGTTCGTCGCGATGAAACCCATGACAAAATCTTTGTGGTCTTTGGCCATTTGGATGGCAGCTTCGGTGTACGCGCCGTTCGCCATGGTACCTTTAGAACTCATTTCTGCGAGGAGAAGTAACCCTCTTTTCTTGGGTAAACCGACAGATTTTAACCCGTCGATGATCCCGGATCCCGGCACGATGTGCGCGTTGGTCACGTGCGACCAGTCGGCGATTTTATGCACGCCAGAGGAGTACTGCCCGACGACCGTGTTGCCGATATCGGCGAATTTACGATCTTCAAAGATGAGAAAGTCGTGCTTTTTCGCGATCGCTTGTAACTTTTCGCCGAAATCTTCCGTGAAATCCGGGTACAAATCGCAGTGCGTTTTTAACATGCAAATTTCCGGGCCTAACGTTTCCGCGAGTTCGAGCAATTCCTTCGCCGTGTCCACGTCCGCGGCAACGCACAAGTTCGACTTCTTCTTCTCCATCAAGTGGAACATATCTTTCGCGCACTGGTTGGAAGCAATCTTCGCTCTCTCCGCGTACGTTTCTCTTTTCGTCTTTTCTTCCTTCGGCTTGTCGCCTCCGGTTTGGTTCGCCGCGATGAACTGTTGCACCTCCTCCACCAACTCCTTGCTCATTTTCCCTTCCTTCTCTAAAACTTTCAACACTCTGCTCAACGGCAACACCGCGTGCAATTTCAACCCGTTCTTCTTCAACGTCTGCTCCCCACCTTGCTCTCGATCGATCAAAACCACCACGTCCGTCGTCTTCAACCCGACGTGTTGCAACGGATGCACCGTCTCCATCACCGACATCCCGCTCGTCACTAAATCCTCAACCAATAAACACGTCTGCCCTTTCTCAAACGCACCCTCGATCGCCTTCTTCGTCCCGTAATCTTTCACCTCTTTCCTTCGCATGAGCATCGGACAATCGTGGTTCAAAGACATGCACGTAGCAATCGGAAGCGCCGTGTACGGAACCCCGCACATGTTGTCAAACTTCGCTCCATTATTCGATAAAACGTCCCACATGCACTCCGCCACCGCGGTTAACACGTCCGGATACGATACAATCACGCGTAAATCGATGTATATCGGCGATTGGAGGCCGGATTTTAACGTGAACGAGCCGAATTTTACCGCTTCAATCTAGATTTTTTATACGAGGAGAGATTTTTTGAAGAGAAAATTTTTGTCAATTTTGAACCTTTTTTTTGGTCTGTCGTTTGAAGAAAAAACGAACAACACAGAGACTACACCCGCCAGCCGGCTGCTTTTCCTTTTCCCGCGCTTCCCGTTCGGGAGGACCACCACCGTTTGAAAAGACCGCGCGGCGAATAACACCGACGATCTTCGAGACGCGCGCCTTCAAAAGACGACGCGACACGGAGACGACTTTTACCCGGGAAAAATCTTTCAAAATGTTTTGAAAATTCGAACGCAAAAAGCATGCGACGGACGAGACGATCGAGAGCGTAAGAATACCTCGTGTAATCGCAAAACCAACGCGTCGATGCGTTCGTCCATCGTTTTAACGTTGTTTTTATCGCTGCCAGTGCTCGAAGGGACGCACGAGCGGGTCATTTTGTTATTCGAGTTCCCCATTCTCGAGTTTAGTGTGGTGATTTTTCTGAGGTTTCGTGTGCTTGTGTTTCTCGTCGAAGTTATTTTCTGGTGTGCGTATGTATGCGCGGGGCGTGTTATTACATTAAGTTTTATTCTGATTCCCATTCTGCCACGATATGTAACTCTCCATCTTCGTATCGCCAACCATATGGTAATGGACAGTTGTTGTCGAGGAGGTATTGTACACAGTCGGTGTGGTTGTTCTTGTGCGCAAAATATACGGCGTCCTCGTCCCACGGCGCTTTGGCGGTTTCGTGCAAGTACTTCAAACAATCCAAGTGGCCGTGCGTGGCTGCATTTCCACACGCCCATGCGCTATATTGATCATACTTACGCTCGACAAGATATTCGAGTATGTGAAGATGACCATTTGAAGCCGCCCAAATGGCAGTGCCCAAATCCCAAGGCGCTTTGGCTTCTTCGTGTAAGTATTTGAGGCACGCGAGATGACCGTTTTCGGCCGCATTTGCACACGCAAACTCATCGATAGGACACTCATTTGCCACGCAATACTTTACCATTTCCAGATTGCCTTGTTCTGCGGCCGCATTAATCGTCCTTGAATTCCACGTACACTTTTTCTCCTCTCGTATCCACTCGAGCAATTCGAGTTTATTCGTGTAAGCAACTTGCAAGCAGAAATATGTTTCGTCGTCCTTTCTGAACATACCCCACGGATAATGCTCCCACGCAAACTCCAAAGTCGATATCGACGACATCTCGCTCACTTTAAACCCTTTTTTCAACTCCCCCTCGCGAGATGATCTCTTAATTAACTTTCTCGTCTCCGTATTCACCTCGTACAAGAATTTCACATCCGTCCTATTCAATCTCGGTAAAATATGTTCCTCCACGATGTCTCTGCACTCGCCGCCGTCCAACAGAGCGGTTTCCCTGAACAATCGCCACAGCATCGTCGGTTTCCTCTCGACCTCGAGCAGGACTTTCTCGAGCTCTTTTCTCGCGTTTTCCAATCGCTCGTGCTCCTCTTCTGTCACGTAGTCCGAACATTCGGAATTTTGCATCATCATTCTTTCTTAATCAAATGTATACGTTTTGAATGCCATTTTCATCGCAACAAAAGAAATCGCCCCGCAAACAAAACGCGTTTTAAAGAGAGAGAGTGTGTGTGTGCGAGTGTCGCGTTTGTTTATGCACGACAACAACAACAACAACTACTTAAAGCAGTCCAAATTTGTATCGATTTTCCCCTTGAAAATTGGAGAAAAAAAGCGTGTTAAAATTTAGGGTGTACAACCCTAATACTCGTAATGGGCACATTTCCCTCCAACAAAAATTTTATCCGAGAAAGCGCGCGCGGAAACCCACACACTTCCCCCGCGCGCGAATACCAAAACGATGTCGTTTTCATTGCAGTGCTCGACTTCAACCCAATCCTCGAGAGTTTCGACGTCCTCTTTGACGTCCAACGCGACGAGTAAGAGAGTTGTTCAGAGAAAGGCGTTTCGCGTTCGCGCTGCCGATGCCGGTACGTGTTGATTCTTCTTTTTTTTTCTCTGTAACGCGCGCGCGCCGCATCGCGATGATGAAGAGAGATGCGACCAAAGACGCCAGGAAATCTCGTCAAATATACATCCAACAAACGTTTCTGCGCGAGATTTTATCGTTTTATAAATCGTTCTGTGCTGCTTTATCATCGAGCAGCGCTCTTGCCGTCGTCGGGTCGAATTCCGGTGAAAACCTGAAAGGAGGATAAAGAGGGCTGCTCTGCTTGTGTAGTAGAAAATACGCGCGAGACGAAGAGTTCTCTCTTCAAAGAGTGGCTCTCTTTTCTTTGTTCCCCAGTGCGACGCGCGATGATGACGTTTTCATTATTACACATCCCTTTTGTGTTTGCTGACTTGTGTTCCTTCTCTCTCTCTCGTTTACGTCAACAACAATTCACAGCCGCCGCGCCGGTCGCCGCGTCAAAGATTAGAATCCGCTTAAAATCCTTCGAAACGACGCACATGCAAGCCGCGTGCGACAAAATCATAGAAGCTGCGACGGCTACGGAAGCGCGAATCAAAGGTCCGATCCCGTTGCCGACGAAGAGACGCATTTATTGCGTTTTACGTTCGCCGCATGTGAACAAGGATTCGCGAGAGCACTTTGAAACGAGAACGCACAACAGAGTGATTGACGTGTACGAGCCGACCGCGCAAACGATTGACGCGTTGATGGGGTTAGAGTTACCAGCGGGGGTTGACATTCGCGTGAAATTGTAAAGTGTTTTTTTGTTTAACACCACCACTTTGTTGTTGTTCGTAGTATACGTGCGTACAATTTTAGCTGATTTTTATATATACGTAGTAGAAAAAACTTTCTTATTATCAAATTAATGGTACAACCGAGCACAATCCACGACGCGCGTTTGTAGGCGGACGACGACGTATGCTGTGAGACGTATACGACCCCGACGACGCTTTTTTTCAATGGAAATCTTCCTCCATTTCCATGTACTCGTCCACGCTCATCGCTTTGCTCATTCTATTATTATTATCTGCCGCCGCTGCTGCTGGTAATGGTGGTTGTCTATTTTCCTCGTTTTCCTCGTCGCCGCCGTCTTTTCGTGCCTCGTAATTGTTACTCCCGAACGAACCTCCACCCGATGACGGGGTCTCTCTCGCTTTCTCTACGATTCTCGTCAGCAACTCTCTATCCATGGGTTCAAATTTTGAAGCGTGCGAGGATGCACTCACATCATCGTTTTCAAACAACTCGCTCGGTAAATTCACGTTGAACCATTCGTCTTTTTTGATATCCTCCATGGTTAACCGTTTCGCGACGTCGACCTGGAATATGCCGGCTAACAGTTCTCTGCACTTTTCCGACAACGCGACTTTCGACGGGAATCCGTACTCGCCGTTTAATATCCTCTTCACGGTTTTTCGAAAATTCTTCGGGTCTGTCTTATCTTCGAACGGATATCGTCCGCACAACATGACGTACAGAGTGACACCGCACGACCACACGTCCGCGGCTCTCCCATCGTATTGACCTTGTCGTTTGAGAACTTCGGGCGCGATATACGCCGGCGTCCCGACTGCCGATTTCGGCGCCGAATCAATCAGAGAGTGTTTCGAGTACCCAAAATCGCAAATCTTTAACCTCGGAGTATTATTATGGCTGTTATCGATCAACGCGTTTTCCAATTTCAAATCTCTGTGCGCCACGCCTTTGCTGTGACAATAATCCACGCCGGATATTAACTGTTGAAAGAAATACCGCGCCTCGTCTTCTTGCATCCTACCGTTCGTTAACACCCGATCGAACAACTCCCCACCGCTCGCGTATTCCATCACGATGGCTAAATCCGTCGGCGTTAACAAAACTTCGATGAACCGCACGATGTTCGGATGGTTCAATATCGCGTGGTTATGGATTTCCCTGTTTTCGTTTTACGTTGTTGTTATCATCGTTTGCGCCGAAACAAAGCGAGAAACGCGTTGAATAAAAACAGAATAGAAGCAATAGGTCAGCAATGAAAACAGGCGTCAAAAGGTCTCCTTGGAAAGAGCGAAACATGTTTGGCTTTATATTCTCTCGAACAGAGCGAATGTGCGTCGAATATATCTCAAATCGAGCGCATTAAATAAAGCGCATCCTGTTCTCTCCTCACGCAAACAAACAACTCACTCGGAGAAGGAAACATTCGATCATAAAAAACCAAATCAAAAACAGAAGAAGAATACAACACAACCACATCATTACCTCACCACGTTCTCGTCTAACTTTTTCCCTCTCGGTATGTATTTAATCGCCACTTTTTTCCCTGTTTTTGTTTCGAACATGAGGCGCGCTTGGCCGAAGTTTCCGGTTCCCAGCGGGGGGTGATTTAACACCGGATGGTACTTTTTATCGTGCATCGTCTCGTCCATTTTTATATGCGTATTCAGCGAAGCCGAACGCTGAAAAGACGAACAGAATACAGACTCGAGCGCCTTCTTTTGATTGCGCTTTTAAAATTCCTCTCTCTTTCCTCTCTCTCTCTCGAATACACGCGTTAATGCGTAAGTCTCTCTCTTACTAATGAGGACCTTTTCTTTTCCCCCTATTCCTTTTCTTTTGAATTTTTTCTCAAAAATACGAGTACTTCTCTACCATAAATCACACGTCTAAAGAGCAGAGGAAGACATACAGACACTCACGCGGTAAAGAACGAGAGACGTGGACGTACTGGTACGCGTTCTATAGAGTAGAGAGTAAGAAACATGCCGCTCTCGATAGCGAGGACCTCTTCTGTTCCGCCTGTTATTTCTCTAAAGAGGAGTCTTTTTTTTTGAATTTTTTCGTGGTAAGTGGAGCAAAAAATACGAGTAAGACATACAGACTACTCGAGTACGAACGAGAGACGTATGCATCGTTCTTTAAAGAGCAGAGAGTAAGAAATGCGACAGACACTCATTACGAGTACGAACGAGAGACTCATAGACGTTGGAGGTTATGCGAGGCCATTTTTGTAGAGAGCAATTTTAAGTGGGTGGTTTGGTGGACAAAAAAGACAGCTCTTGGAAAATACAGACGAGAGAGCGTTTTGTGATCGCTCGTGCGTACACGCGCATATCTTCTCTCTCTCGATCTAAATGCTCCTGAAAATTCGTACAAGTATACGTACACACGTTTCTATTCTTCGTGTGAATTTCCAGCTCTAGAATCATTGCGACCGAGCAGATAACAACAGATGTATAGATAGTCTAATAAAGAGGCCATTTTTAGGCCAATTTCTTCATAAAAAGTCTCTCTCCTTAATAGGCGGCGCAAACAAAAGTGAATATATAAAACACATCAAACACACTCTCTCGCTCTTACTACCACGACCAAATACTAAAGAAGACAAAGATACTACATCACTCATCCGTTCTCTCTCCGATCTGACTCTAAAACTCTCCAGCGAGCGCACAAAACAGATCAAAACTCGTATCAAATTGCGCGTAAAATCCGATCCAAATCCGAACCAATTTTCGATCATTTCTCTCTCTTTCAACGCGTTGTTTAGAACCACAGAACTGTTACATTCGCACCCAGAAGACTATATAGTACACACATTACACGTCTTGATAAAATGGCGGCAAAAGTCACGAAGAAGACAAAGACTGTTGCAACAAAAGGACAAGATGAAAATCTCAAGAAAATGACAGTCAAAGAGCTCAAAGAACGCTTGAACGCGTACGGCTTGGACGCGACCGGTTTGAAACCAGAACTCTTGAAACGACTGGAAACGTTTTTGACGTCCTCGATGATGCAAACGACGACAAATGGGAGTGGTGGTGATGGTGATGATGGCGAAAACGATTTGAACATTGAAACGTTGCGAGACGAAGCGAAGAAGAAAGCCGAGGACGCCATCGCAAAGTTTGAGATGAAGAACAAGGAAGAAGATGACGAAGATGAAAAGCCTCGCAAACGCGTCATCACGGAGGAAGACCACTTGCCGACAAATGTGGCGGCGGAGGAGGAGAAGAAGAGTGGTAAAAAAAGAGGACGAGGAGGAGGCGCTTTGGCGTCGGCGTCGTCCTCGAGGAGGAGGAAAGTGAGAACGATCAGCGAGTCCGACGAGGAAGAGGAAGAAGACCAAGAGGAAGAAGAAGAAGAAGAAGAAGAAGAAGAAGAAGAAGGGAATGAAAAGAAACGTCGCCGCGATGGTGGTAAATCGAAGAAGAGAAGAGGGAAAAAAGAGTACGAAGACGAAGACGAAGAAAAAGCCGTTGAAGTTGAATACGAATCGACCAAATCTATTCCGTGCGTTGGAAACGAAGGACGAATCATCGGCAAAGGCGGCGCTAAGATTCGCGAGTTGCAAGCGAAGTACGAAGTCGTCATGCAATTGAACAGAGAGAACGGATGCGTGGAAATCATGGGCGATCGAACGAACGTTCTCGAGTGCGAAGTCGAGATTCTGAGAATCATAGAAGAAGGCACGGCGAGGAACGCGGAGAAAGAGAAGCAATTACAAAACCAAGGACGAGGTGGTCAACATCATCAGAGAGGCGAAAGAGGCGGAAGAGGAGAAGAAAAGAGAGGCGGAGGAGACAGAGGAGGAGGAGGACAAGGAAGAGAGGAAATTCCGTGTGCCGGGATGGAAGGTCGTATCATCGGTAAAGGCGGCGAGACGATTCGAAGACTCGAAGCGGATTCCGGCGCGAGAGTGAGAATCAATCGCGAACGGTTAGTGTGCGAGATTTCTGGCGAACCCGGGTGCGTGGAAACGGCCGTTCGGTTGGTGCATGAACTGATGGCGAGCAGCGGCGCGGATAGAGGCGGCGGCGGCGGTCAACAAGGAAGACAACAACAACAAAACGTTTACGGAGGACAAGCTTTCGGTCAACAACAACATCAAATATACGGTCAACCCGCCGCCGCCGCCGCCGCCACCACCACCCAAGTGTATGGCGCAGCCGCTGCCACGTACGGTCAGCCGGCGGCTTCTTCTCACGTCGCCACAGCCGTCGCTCCCGTCTACGGCCAACAACAACAACAACAATATTCGTACGGTACCCAACAACAAGTGTACGGTCAAGCGACGGCGCCCACTTCGTCCGCCGCTCCCGTCTACGGCCAACAAGTGTACGGTCAACAAGTGCAGCAAGTCGCCCCGCCCCCGGTAGCGCGTCATCATCCGATTTCCTCCTTACCCCCCGATTGGGAAGAAGTCAACCAAGACGGACAAATTTACTACTGGAACACTCGCACGAATTTGACCCAATACGAGAGACCCGTTTAAAAAGCAAACAAAAGCACCACAAGCGCGCATCATCAATATCATCGTCATCATCATCATCACAACTCAATACTAATCAAATTTTCACGAATCTATTTGAACTACTACTACTACTACTACTACTACTACTACTACTACTACTACTACTTCTTCTACTTTTAAATCTACGTCTATAAAAACCACCATCCTCTCTACCTCCTCTTCTCGATATTGTCGTCGTATGAATGCGCGTCTGTAGTCTGCCCTTCGTACACCTCAATATTCTCTGCAAACTCTTTCGGCATGTACGTCCCGTTGCGTCCTCGATATTTACCCTCCACATTCTTCTTCTTCTTCTTCGTATTAGTATTCGTATTCAATAGCGGCGGTTCAATCTCTCGCATCGTTTTCTCTTTCTCGTCGCAATCGACGACCCAGAACAAACCTTCGACTCTTTTACCGGCGTCCCACTCTTCCGCGTTCCCAAGTTTGAAAGCTTCTCGAGCGGATCGAGCGATCGCGTCTCTGGAGTATTGAGCGCGTATGTCCTCTTCTTCTTCTCTTGGTTCTTCTTTTTTCAACAACGCGACGACAATCACGTTACACGGCTGATCGTGAATCGGAATCGTCATGACCGGCCCGATCGACTTTTCCAATCGAGCGCAAATGACGTGAACAAACGCTCTCGCGGTCGAGCCTCTCACGCCGTTGAAACAGTTCATGATGAACATCGACGGCGATCTTTGATTATTATTATTATTGTTTTTCAACTTTTCGCCGCACAAGCGGAAAAACGCTCTCGAGATCAAATGTTCCGGTACGTTTCCGCCGCCGTCAAACGCGTCCATACTTATGATATCTAAACTTCCATTCATAACTTTTGTTTCCAAATACTCGCGAGCGTCGTCGACGACGCATCGAAACGGTATCGCGTTCCCGTTAAAACACGTCCGTTCAATCGCTTCGATGACCACCGGATCGTGTTCCACCGTCTCCATCTCAAACTCATCACTAAAATGCGTTTCCATGAAAAACGGCAACGCGCCAGAACCCATGCCAATCATCAGCATCTTATCCTTTGTTTCATTGTCTTCTTTTCTGTCTTCTTCTTCTTCATCCGAAAAATCCAACCTCCTCTTCGCCGCCGTCGCCGCCGCCATCGCTCGCAAATACTCGTACGCCAAAACTTTCCCGTCCATGATCTCCTCATCAACAACGTACGCTAACCCTTGCTCGACGTCGTTAAACCGAAGCGATCTCCAGTTTGGACCGAATTGAGAGATTGTCACCAGACCGTTCGCTTTCTCGCTTGGTTTCGAGAAGAGGATTTTTCCTTCTGAGTCCTATATAATAAAGTAGTTATAGAGGGAAAAATGTCAACATCACAGAACACATCATCAAAGCACAATAAAGGGCGCATGTATACTATAAAAACGAACACTACGTACCGGGTACTCTAAATACGCGCGTTCGCTTCTCTTTTCGAGCTCGTTCGCTTTCGTAAACGCGAGGAGAGGCGTGAAGAAGTTGGAGACGTTTTGCGGGAAATTCATCGCATTTTTAACGACAGTTTTTGATCTTCTCTTCGATGCCATCGCGCTCCGTCGCGCGTTCTGCCTTTTCCACGTTCTCGCGAAGCGCGGTGCTCTTTTCTCTCCTCTTTTCGCGAGGGAGGCGAAAACTTTGCTCCGCATCATCGTCGTCGTCATCACTGGTCGTCGTTTCAAAAAACTTCTAATGAAGTAAAAAGTGTTCGTTTTTTTCTCGTAACGGCTTTTGTTCTCTCCGCACATTTACTCGCGAGAGTAACTCCATCGACTGCAGACTTTACGCGCGAAGAAAAAGACGAAGACGAGACCACTCGAATTAGTAGCGCTGCACCAGTAGCGCTCGAAACGTTGGCAAACGATGCATTGGATGCCGCGCGGTTGGTTCCGCGGAAGTACGGATGATCCCGAGTTCTGTGTATGAATTTCTGATCTGAAACAGTTTGACTGCAAATCTCTCTCGCTTTGCGATGAGATCTTCTTTTATTAAAGTCACGACAACGAACGCCGTTCGCGAAGAGAACGAAAGAGAACGGAAAGAGAGACGCGAAAGCGAACGAGAAAAAGAACGGAAAGAGAGACTCTTTTGCGATGTGAAACGGTTTTCTGCTGCGCTTTTGTTGTTCTCCGTTAAAGAATATTTTGTTTGGTGTTGGGGGAAAGGACATGTAACGAATATCCTCATTAAAACGCGCGCTCGAACACTCTTTTCTACCGCTTTGAAACGCGCGAGAAAAAGAACAGAAAAAGCAGCACAGAGAGAGAACACCTCGACGACAACATTAGTATTTCATCGAAGTCTTCTGCGTGTGCGTCGAAAGCATCGTTCGTGCTTCATCATCTTCATCCTCTCAAATCAGGGAGGAGGAAAAGGAGGTTCGGGAAATTACGAAGAATATTAAGTTTAGGACAACGAACGATGATGGAGAAGAAAGACGACCAGGAAAGCCAACACCACCGTACGTTTTAAACTGTGCTCTTATTGTATTACTCTAAACTGACACCGTTTTGTCTCGTTATGTAAATATTATCATTAAATAAAGCGTACTACGATGCGGAAACCAAATCGACGAAATGGGAGGCCATGTGGCAAAACGAAGAGAAAAATGGCGAATCGAAACCAAAGTTCGATTGCAATCGAACCGGTACGTTTTGTTTTTAGAGTCAAACGATGATGAACTTATTAACCGTCTCTCTCTCTTTCTCTCTCTCTTCTCTCTCTCCGCGAACACAACGACAACAACAGAACCGGCGTTGGTCCATTTCTTGGCGAAGAATACAACGTTCGTTCCAGAGTTGCAGAAAACGAAAAGCGCGAGAGTGCTCGTCCCTGGATGTGGCCGAGGCTACGCGTTGGAAACCTTCAGTCGGACGTTTTTTGATTCTGAAAATATCGTCGGTTTGGAAGTGTCCGAGACCGCTCGAAACGCGTGCGAAGCGTACCAAAGCGAGAATAAATCGAAAGCGAAGTGCGTCGTGGAGGACTTCTTTACGCACGACGATAAGTACGACGTTATTTACGATTGCACGTTCTTATGCGCGATACAACCTACGCAGAGACACGTGTGGGCTGAACAGATGCGAAATCTCACCAAGAAAGGTTCTCGCGTGATTTCCTTGGTCTTTCCCTTGGGTGATTTCAAAGGCGGTCCGCCTTTCGCGCTTTCCCCCGAGTTGGTCAAATCTCTCCTCCAAAACGATTTCGACGTCGAGGAGTTGATTCAAGTTCCCGAAGACATGTGGGCGAGAGGAAGACCCGAATATTTATACGTCTTCATTCGCAAATGATGATAGATACTGTTAATACTAATAATACTTTAATAGATAGGACGCGTACGCGGTAGAATTTTAATTGTTCAAAACGAGACCTTTTGAAAATACTTCACTTTCTCGTTTTCAACAACACACATCCATCCATCGTCATCATCATCGTCATCATCGAAGCGAACAACAGAAATGTACTACTCTTCTAAACAATATAAACACTTCCTCCCGGTCTTCCTCCTGGCACTTTTCGCCACGCTTTTGAGGCAAATCGAAGCGTACAGATATTACGGTATGTTAAACGCTTATTTTACGAAACGTGTTAAAAATATGACTGATCTTTATTCTAAAACACTTTAGGAGGGTACGCGCGGCCGGCAGTCGTCGTCGCGCGCCCGGTCGTCGTCGTCAGACGGGGTCGATGGGGACGGAAATTACTCCAAGAAGATGCCACGCAGTATACGCCGGGCGAGAAGTGCGAGACAATGCTAGGTAATGATTACGAAACTTTATTCTTTTTTTTTCTCTTGTATAGTCTTGGACGTTGCTCTGAAAGTATTACATCTGACGCGCGATGATCTAACATTTTCTTTCATTTACAGAGATCATCAAAACCCGTCCGGGTCTGTCCAAACTCGCCTCCGTGGTCGAGAAACTCCCTCGCATTTCCGCCGCTTTGAACGGCGGCGATGAAAGTCGGGGAAAAACCGTGGACACTTTATTCGCGCCGACGGACAAAGCCATCGAAAACTTCCTCTCGTGGACGCGAGCGCAGAACAAAACGGAAGAGTTTGCGAAGATTTTAGGCAACCAAACCGTCGCCGGGGCGATTGTCGCGTACCACGTGCTACCAGAACTTTTGTATAAATTTGGAACTTTAAAAGCATTTGATCGAAAATTCATCAACACCGCTTTATCGAACGCCGTCTCGGATACCTCCGGCGCGTTTGCGCTTCAAATCGACGAAGAAGGCGGGTCCATTTTCGTCAAAGGTACCGGGTCGGAAGTAAAAGTAATCGGAGCGGATAATTACGCGTGTAATGGAATCATTCACTTAGTCGACGGCGTGTTGTTACCGTTCGATGCGGATGGAGAGTTGAGCGAGAAGCAAAAAGAACGCTTGGAAGACGCCAAGGAAATGTTATCGGAAGCGATCGAAGAAGAAGAAGAAATGGAAGAAGGCGCCTCGCCGGCGCCGGCGCCGGATGCGGCTTTATCCATCGGTCTCTTAACTGATCTTGACGGCTTAGGAGGAGACGCTCCAGCGCCAGCACCATCTCCATCGACTATTGCTACTACCGAAGTCGTCGATGATATCAAAATCGTCGATGAACCTCCGCTCCCGGAGACGACAGAAGCCGAGGCGTCGGAGGAAGAGGCCGAAGTCGTCGTCGAAGACGAAGATTTGCTCCAAGCCGAGTTGGACGAAGGTGATTTTAACATCACCACCGGAGCGAAGAACGAAACAACTACGCGCGATTAAATTCGACTCCAGAGCTCGAGCTGCTACTACTACTACTACTACTACTTCGCGCGTCGCGTCGGATCCACCTTTTGTCAAAGGCACCACATTTTTTTGAAAGAATCACAGACACACCCAAACGCATCATATAAACGGTTCAAAATTGACCACACGTTTCTCCTCACTTCTTTCGCGTTCAAAATTTCCGAATCAATTCTCGTCTCTCATTTTGTCGCGACATCGACGTCACTTTTAACACAACTCTCAAGAAAAAAAACCTAAAATGCTCACCAAAACGATCAAGAAATCCTCCGCGTTTCTCGCGCTCTTCGCGTGTGTCTTTGCACTTCTCCCTCGCTCTTCCGACGCGTTCGGGTATTGGGGTTGGCGCCCGTACGGTTGGGGCTGGGGAGGTTACGGATGGCGTGGTTACGGTACACATTTTCTTTTTAGATACAAAAATAAAACTGACCGTTTCACACAAAACTAACACTAGGCTGGCGCGGCGGCTACGGATGGCGAGGCGGGTATTGGTGCGTATTATCAGTAGACCAAGAAAAAGACTGATTATATTTAAAACAGGGGCCGCAAGTTATTGCAAGACGAAGCGCCGGCGTGCACGCCGCTCGCAGAGGTTGGTTTTTGTTTCCCGAAAGAGAGTTTAGAGATATTTTTTACGTTTCGTATCGATACGAAATTTCTCGATTTTAAGAAAAATGTATCTCATTTTGCGTCGAACGATGCGAACTCTCGATGACAACATTCTCTCTCTCTCTCTCTCTCCTCTCTTTCTCGGTCTCACTACTGACGCTTATTACACGTTTCTTTTTCTTTCTTTTAAATACCAGTTCATCGCGTCGCGCCCGGATTTAAGCACCATCAACGACATTCTCTCGTTCGCGAAAGTTGTCACCGCCAAGCTGGACAGCGCGCCGTCGGAGTCGGAGCCCAAGACGGTTTTACTCCCGAACGACGACGGCTTTGCCTCTCTCGAGTACTGGAATAACATGACCGCGTACGAAAGAGCGATGAAGCTTCTCAACGAAACGGAGACGACGTCGTTTCTCGGGTACCACATTTTACCAGGCGGCGCTTTTGATAGCGCGACGGTGGCGACTTTGAACGGTCAAACTGTCGACACGTATCTTTCCAAAGCGGTGATGGACTCGTACCCGGATTCCACCGTCTTGGACGTCGGCGTGGAAGTTCGCGACCCGGACGTCTTCATCAAAGCGAGAGCGTCCGAAGCGAAAGTGGTCGAAGCGGATATCCCGGTTTGCGAAGGTATCGTCCACATTCTCGACGCGCCCTTGTTGCTTTGCGACACCGAAATGGAGTTCACCGACGAAGAGACGACGGTCGTCGAAGCCGCGGTGACGAAGGTTGCGGAGATGCTCGAGAAGTACGAGGAAGGCATGGCCCCGGCACCGGCGCCGATGGAAGACGAAGCGGTGATGCCGATGGAAGCCGTCGCGGAAGAACCGGAAGCCTAAAAAAGGAGAACGCCGAAGTGTGAAGAGAGAGAGAGACAAAACGTACAAGGAGGAAAAACATCTAAGTTTTATACACCAACAACAACACAAGTCATTTGAGAGAGACTAAGAGGCGTTCTGCACAAGCGTCGTGCTTTCATTCGTTGTAATCTATAATCCATTTCTAGAATTGCGTCTATAAAAACTACTACTAGTATTCTTCTTCTATTACGGATGCGGCGGCGGCGGTGGTGGCGGTGGCGGTTGAATTTGCTGTTGCATCATTCTTGCGCCCATCGCCATCGGCATCATCGGATTCACGACAACCGGCGGCGGCGGCGGCGGTACGAATTGCGAAATAGGCGGCGGCGGCGGTATCCTTCTCCCCTCGTCTTCCTCTTCCTCCTCGTCCTCCTCTTCCCCAAAATACCCACCACTTAAAATCCGTCTCTCTTTCACCCCCATATCCTCCCCGACGATTTCGCACGTCACCTCTTTCCCTCGTTCCAACATTTTCTCCGCGTGCGCCTTCGCTTTGCGATACTGTTTCTCCATCCCCGGCGGAGCAGGCGGAACGTACGCGTCCTCCATACCTTCCCAATTTTTCACGTAAAACTCCACCGTCCTTTCTTTTTCTGTTTCTTCTTCTAACCCGTGTGGTACTGTCACTTTAACGATCGGTCCGAATGGAATCTGCGCTCGTATCGTTTCTCCGGCTTTCACGCCTAAAGGAAAGGACACTCGAAAGAATCGAAATTTTCGTAATTCTTCTCTCGCGAGCGGTTTTTCATCCGTCGGTGGCCCCGGTATCCCGGTGATCGTTTGGTCTTCTTTCTCGTTCTCTGTTGCGTCTTGTTGTTGAGAATGCTTCGTGATAATCACGCTTTTGTTCTTCTTTTGCAGCTTTTCGAGCGCGAGTTTCCGCTTCGAATCGAGCTGTTTTTTCCGTTCCATTTGCTCCGATTTCGTATTCGTAGTACCATGTTTTCTCTTATTCTTTTTATTCTTTTCATCGTTTTCGAGCGCTTGAAAGTACGCGTCGCGTTGGTTCTTGAGAGAGCTTTTCTCGTTCGTCATGGTGCGTTTATGTGTTGTTGTTTATGTGCGCTAAAGTTGTTGAATAATGAGGAAATTGGTTCGCTTTGGAAACAATCGTCTAAAGGAGCGTTTTCCCCTACAGCGTACTCTCTGTGCATCGCATCCGCTCCGTCGCGTTGATTCTCGAGCTTCAAATTCTCACGGAGCACAAAAACACGCACACGACGTAAAGGTGTACGAATTTTCAGGGGCATTCAAAGCGAGAGGCGGGAGATGCGCACGCGCGAGTGATCACAAAATCTGAACCGTTTTTTTTGGTCTGTTTCGGATTGAAATCACATGCGAGAAAAAAAAAACTTCAATTCACTTTTTGTTCTTCTTCTTCCTTTTTGAAACGCTCGGTTGTTTAAACGAGGACGTCCGCGATCAAAAGACGAATGGGGGACGAGAGAGATTCTTTGTTGTTGTTGTGGGATGTGGTCGTGAAGTGCGACGATATTTGTTTCACTCATATCTTGCCGAGATTGAATCGAACTGATCTTAAATTCTTGTACGGAGTGAATACGGAGACGAGAAAGTTGATTAAGAGATCGTCACGCAAGGGGGAGTTGAAAAAGAAGTTTAGAGTGAGAGAGATGTCGTCGATATCGACTTTAGAAGTTGCGTGGGAGAATAAATCGTTGTGGCCGGATTCAGGCCCGGCCCCTTTCGGGGGCCGGGCCAGGTGGTACGAAAGACATTTCTGCATTCAAGTTGCTCTAACGAATAAACTCGAGTTGCTCAAGTGGGCGCGAGAGGAGAAAAAGTGTAAGTGGGATAAATATACGATTAATGAGGCCGCATCTCAAGGTAATCTGGAAATGGTAAAGTATTGCGTGGCAAATGAGTGTCCTACCGGTACGTTAACGTGTACACGTGCTGCCCAAAACGGTCATCTCGAGTGCCTCAAATACTTATGCGAAGAAGCGAAAGCGCCTTGGGGTTCGGGTACTGCCTCTTGGGCGGCTGCAAATGGTCATCTCCACATTCTCGAATATCTTGTTGAGCGTAAGTATCGTAAATATACGGCATATGCGTGCGAGCGTGCAGCCGAGAGCGGCCACTTAGACTGTTTGAAGTACTTGCGCGAAACCGCCAAAGTGCCGTGGGACTCTTGGGCGGTACGAAGAGCGCACGAGAACAACCACCCCGAGTGTCTACAATACCTCCTCGACAACAACTGTCCATTACCATATGGTTGGCGATACGAAAACGGCGAGTTACACGACGTGACAGAATCAGAATCAGAATAAAACGTAACGTAATAACAGAAAGAGAGAGAGGGAGAGAGAGAGAGAAAAAGAGATACAAAACGAGCGGTTCGGCGAAAGTACCCTCCCAGGGATACGGAAACGAAACCTTCGACGGAACGAGAACGAAACATCCAACAGAGGGCGAGATTTGCACGCAACCTCCTAAAAAACACACAAAAACATACACACACGCAAAGTATAATCGTAACGCAGACAAAACACACACGCACGAGAGATTTACAGACGAGAGTCTCCCCATATTCGTATATACCCTAAATCAGAAACCCATTCCTTCCGTTGGGAGAAAATTCAAAATTTTCTCAACTTTTACTCCGCTCTTACGCATAAAAGATGTTTACGACGATCAACGACAAAAGAACCGCCTCGATGACCACCACCAAACGCAAAAGCACGAGTCGTGCCTCTTTTTCTCGCACAAAACTGGGCCTCTTTCTCGCGTTTTTGGCGTCTGTTTTACTGGTTTCCACGCGATTGAAAATCGAGAAAATCTTCGTTTCCGCGCTCGAACACGAACGTCATCAGCATCAGAGGATGCCGCCACCTGCGCGTCCGCCTCCTCCTCGCCGCGAAGAACATCGTGAAAAGCATCGTCTGAATGATGAGAACCGGAAAAAGAGCGAACGAGAGAGACAGGAACAGAAACCTCCACCACCGCCGCCTCCCGGGCGGATGCACGCCAGGAAGGTGGATCCGCCTCTAAACCCTAATAAGGATGTTGATGCGCAAAAGGAGCAACAGGATCCGATTCCCGCGACGATACCAACGGAGAAGAAAAGAATGACCGCACAGGAGTACGTGGAAGCGAGGAAAGAAATGAAACCGCCTTCTGTTTCGGGGAAACAACAGAAGAACTTTATGAATGAAATGGTATCGAGCGTACTCGCTCCGGGGTATAAGTTCGCGGTCGGACTTCCGAAAAACAGTGTGAAGTTTGTGGTGAAGAAGTTTACGACGATACGAGCGACGTTTCGAGTGCACGCGATTGCGGTGTTGTCGAAACTCCCGACCGGGAAGATGGACGTGAATAAATTCGGCGGTTACATGGCGGATGCGTTTTTGCTCCTGTTTACGCTCGCCGTTTTACGCATCGTCCACCTGTTCACGCCGTTCGCGAAACCACCGCCGGCGAGCGTGAAAACGCGAAAAGTTGGTTCCGATCGCGTGAACATTCAGTTTCACATGCCGTTCGCCGGCGGCGCGGATAAGTGCATCGTGTTTTTAAAAGGCAACAAAGTCTTGTGTCGATGCCCGGAGAAAATGTTGGAGTGCGAGACGACGTTATCGGCGCCGGCGAAAGGCTCGACGTGGATCATCTTCGAGGAACCGAAATGGCTGGAATATAAAGACGAGTTGGTCGTCGTCGCTAAGAGCGTGAAGAAGGATAAAGAAGCGAAGAAAATCGAAAAGATGCCGTTGAAGACGCCGGCGGCGAGAAAGAAGAGCGCTTCGAGGACGACCGACGAAGGCGAAGAAGATCGAGCGCCGGCAAAAGCGAGAGCTTCGAGAAAGACCACCACGGCGACGAAAACGACGAAAAAGACGCCCGCGGCGAGAGCGAAATCGCCAGCCAGTCCTCGACGCACGAGGCAGACGCCCGCGAAGAAGAAGTAAAAAATATCTATTATCACTAAGAACGTTGTGTTTGAATAATAGTATGATACTAATATTTATCGCGTAAAATCGTCGCGACTCTATTCTATTCTCTATTCTATTCTCTATTCTATTCTATTCTATGAAAGAGTTAATCTTCGTCATCTGAATCGTCGTCTGAATCGTCGTCGACTTCTCCTCTCGCTCTCTTCGCCGCTCTGCGGAAAAACGCGACGTTCTCCGTCCCTCTAACAAATTCGCAAAACTTCAAATCAATCTTCGTCCGCGCGAATTCGCTCTTTTGATCTTGTAACATCGACCCTTTCGGTAAAAACATCGCCTCGGTCACGCGTTCAAACTCGCTCGATTTTGTAAACTGGGCAACTTTGGACAAATACGTCGATTTATTCCCGTTTGACGCTTCGACGCATTCGCGCTCCACGCGTTCGGCTTCCTCCACCATCGCTTTCAATTTTCCTTCATTTTCCTCCTCAAAAAACTTCGTCGCGACGACGTCGTCGTTTAAGTCCTCTCCTCCTCGCGCCAATCGAATCGCGACTAATCGATACAAACACTTATACCTCACCGCGGTTGGCACCGTTTTCTTCTGTTGTCGTTTCATCGATGAAATCGCCTCTTCTTCGTTCACCAATAACAGTTTCGGTTTCGCCGACTCCGGGAGTCGCTTCACAACAGCCAAATTGCTCGCGTGCGCCGCTTCCGCCGTCTTTGATGTAAATATTGAATAAGATATAAGAGAGAGAGAGAAAGCGTAAGTTACGCGTTAATACCAACGACAAAATGTCAATGTCAACGCGCGAATAGAAAATGCAATGTATGATGTATCATTACCGTGAGTGGTGTTCGCCTCGCGTCTCCGTACGCCTCGTAATATTCAGAGCTATACTTCTTTTCATCTTTCTTGAGAGTATTCGTATTACTCTTCGTGCTAAACATTTCCCGTCCTCGATCGCCTCGCGGTCTCCCAACGCCTTCGAGATTTTCTCTTCGAAATTCCAAGAATTCCATCCGTTGTCTTTTCGGTTTAATCGCTTCTATTATCATTCCTGGTTGTTGTTCTTTACTCCCATCGTAACAGGCTGCTTCTTTGATGCTTATTCTCTTTTTTGTCGTCGTGAGTTCGCCTTCTTCTTCGTCTTCATCTTTCGCCGCTTTGGAGGAAATCTCGTCTTTTCTCATCGTTTAAGACTTCTTTTACCGCGCAAACGTGAACAACACGAACAGCACGAACAACGAGAACACCAACGAGAAGAACGTTGAGCGATGCGACGATACGTTTTGACGAAACGCGACGAGAATGATGCTGTTTTGCGTGTGTAAGAATAGAAGAGTTAAAATGAGGTGATTCTTTGCTCTCTGTGTTCCTAAACAACTCTACGCTACTAATGTCAAGATGATGATCAAAACGGCTCACTCGTGCACTCGTTCTTCGAAACGCGGATGTTGTTGGTGTCACTGCGTCTTCTTTTTAGTTTTTCGAGTCGCCGCGTGGATGACTCTTCGGGCGATTTCGGCGACGTCGAGATGGTTTCGGCGAGAACGACATCCGTCCGTAAATCCGGCAAATCTGGACGTTTCGTCGTCGCTTTCGCTCGTCAAAGTCTCTTTCAAATCGTCTTCTTTTCTAGGCGCGCGCTCGAGCATTCCGGAAAGAAACATACACGCCATGTCCGCGGATTCTTTTTCGAAGACGTATTTGCCGACGGCTGGGATCCATAAGTCCGGGCGGTCGGCAGTCGCCGCGCGGGTCGCTTTGAACGCCAGGAGGAGTTGGTCGAGGGTGATTTGGTCGCCGACTGATTCTTTCTTCTTTGCCTTCTTCTTTTCTACGTCGTCGTTTACGTCAAAAGTATCGGAATCGTCTTTTGGATGGTCGTCGTCGTCTGAATCGTCGAAGAAAGCCTCGAGGGCGTCCAGGGCGTCCTCGACGACGTTGTCGCGAACGATTTTTCCGTCTTTGGAGAAGAGGAAGCGCAAGGCGTCTTCGACCGCGTCTACGGCTGGAGATTCCGACGATATATCTTCGGTTTGGTTTTCTTCTTTTTCGTATTCGTTTTTGTCGGCGGATTCTTCCTCAAAATTCCGATGACGTTGACTATATTTGCTGTTTTTGCTGCTACAAAAGACGTCTTCGACCAACGTCTTGACGCCTTTGGCGGATTTGCGGGAGAAGTCGCGGAAGTATTCAAACGCGTTTTCTCTTCGCAACTTTTCCGCTTTCGTGACACCTCTGGCCCGATCGAAATCGTTGAGGTATGAGGATCTGCTGGATTCACCAT
>Ga0255775_1000758_pt1 | contig 31942 bp, 18 predicted proteins | sample 011ome_26_FD_179973 | JGI IMG/M metagenome (GOLD analysis project Ga0255775, IMG submission 179973) | Coastal salt marsh microbial communities from the Groves Creek Marsh, Skidaway Island, Georgia - 011511BT metaG (version 2) | ecosystem: Environmental > Aquatic > Marine > Intertidal zone > Salt...
AGTAGTAGTACGAATACGAGCGGCGTGCCGGCGCCTCGCGAAAACGTCCACGTCGTGCGAATGCGCGAAGAGCGCGAGCGCAAACAACAACAACAACAACAACAACAACAACAACAACAACGCGCTTCGGAGAACAAACGGTCAGAAGACGAGAAAAAGAAGGCAGAAGTATTGAAAACAAAGCCAGAAACGAGAGAGGAGCGCGCACGCGTCGTCGCCGAGGCTCTCGAAAAGCGTCTTCTCCTCGAGAAAGAAGAAAAAGAAAAGAATAAAGACGAAACGAACAACGCGAAAGAAGAACACAAAGAAGAAGAAGCGACGACGCCAACACCGCAACAAGAACAACAAAAGAAGAAGAAATCAAAGCTCCGGTCGCCGTTTCGAAGCAGAGAGAAGAAGAAGTAAGTTATGTCATATAATTTTTACGAGTTAGTAATACAAGTTAGATGTGAAAAGTTTGTTTTTCCGAGAGAAAAGGAAAAAAAAAAAATATCTTTCTCCACATAAAAACAAGCATCTTTCTCTCTCTGCATCACACATCATCGAGGAGCGACTTTATCTCTCTTTCACGAAAAAGAAGTTAAAGAAGTTAAAGAAGAAGATTCAAAGGAGTTTATTGATGTTAGACGCGCGAGTGAAACTGCGTCAAAAAGCGCAGCTCGCCGAGTTATGTTCGCGTTGGGTCGGTACGAAATGTATTACCTTTTTTCTCTTTTTTTCCCTTCGTCGCGTGTGAAAAGTCAACGCGTTTTAGATATACATTTTTTATGATGAGATGCGCGCGCTTTGTGCGCTTTTGTTCTGCGATGTAACAAAAGACTCACCACTCTCTTATTACACACACACTCTCACCATCTTTAAAACAGACATGCGACAGATCATGAAAGAGTTAGTCGTGACCATCGACGAAGATCTAGACGTAAGGCGCATTAATATTATTCTTTTTTTTCCTTCTTTTTTTTCCCTTCTTCTTGTCTCGTCGTTCCTGACTTTAGATATTTCTTCTCAATGCCACGTGGCATTATTTATTTAAAAACAACGACTTTTCGTCCGCGTAAAAATAAAAACAGCCGCAAGAACGGAACATGCTCTCCGTCGCCTCGAAAAACGAAACGACCAGAAGACGACAACAGTGGGTGTGCGTGCAAACGAATATTGGGCAAATCAAGAGGGAAAATATGGGGGAGGATTTTTTGAACATCGCGCGGGAGTATCAAGAGAAAATCGAGGACGAATTGAAAGAGATTTGTAAAGAGACGATCGATTTGGTGGAAGGCGTGTTATTGCCGAGGTTGTTGGGTGGGACGGAACATTACGAACAACAACATCAAGAAGAGCAAAAACAAGGAGAACAAGGAGAACAAGGAGAACAAGGAGAACAAGGAGAACAAGGAGAACAAGAAGCACAACAACAACAACAACAACATCACGAGTCGCCAAAAACAGTCACCGCGTTACTCTCGGAAGCTTCAAAGGAACACTCGCCTCGATATAAATCAGACCAGAAAATTTTCTACTTGAAAATGATTGGAGATTATTATCGGTATCTAGCAGAGATTCAAAGAGGCGAGGCGAGGATTCCTCACGCGATGCGTTCGCAAGACGCGTACGAGAAGGCTTTGGAAATCGCTCGCGACCCGAAAGCCGGAGTGGCGACGACGCACCCGGTTCGTCTCGGCCTTTCTCTAAACTACTCCGTCTTTCACCACGAGATTCGCGAAGATACGAAATCGGCGTTGGAAATCGCGCAAACTGCGTTGGACGAAGGATTGGAGGATTTAGACGCCCTGACCGATAATGCGAGAGCGTACAAAGACGCCGCGTTGATTTTGAAGTTGATCAAAGATAACATTTCGATGTGGCAATCGTACACATCGTCCTCGGAGTCCTCTGGTGGTGGTAATAAAGAAGAAGAAAACGAGAAAGAGAAAGATGCGGGATTGGACGCAGCTCAGGAGCAGCTCTCGAAGACGCGCATCGAAGAGGATGACAAAGAAGACGCAGCAGTCACGAACAAAGAAAATAACAAGGAATAGAGGAAAAGAAAATCAGTGAAACGCAGCAGCACTACTAAAAACATACGCGCATACTGTACAAATATTCATTCCCCTTTCTCCCTTTCTCTCTCCTTTTCTATTGTTATAAACTTCTTAACCCGTCTAACATCTTCTTTAAACTTTCGTTGCCAATTTCTCTCATTCTCTCCACGTTCGCTTTCGGTATACTCTTCACGTCCGGATGCGACCGAACCGCTTCGGTCACGTCCTTCTCTCGCAATATGTGCAACAAAGGATACGGTGACTTATTCGTAAACGCTCCGGGATCTCCCAATTTCTCGCCGGCGAACACAAAGTCCGGATGAAACGCGACCACTTGCACTTTCCCTCTCAAATCGAGCTGGTCGAGAACCGACTCGCCTCTATAGTCGCCGTTTTGCAACGCCGCGTCGTCGATAACGTTCGCGAAATCGAGAAATGAATCAAAGTCGTTCACGAACTCGCACGTCGGAGAGATGACGAACAACACCGTCTTCGTTATCCCTTCCTCGTCCGAATCGTATTCAATCTCTTTTAACTCTCTCATGAAATCCTCCAAAACGTCTTCTATCTGTTCCCGCTCGGAGACGACTATTTTTATGCCCGTCTGTTTCTTCTTCTTCTTCTTCTTCGCCTCTAAAACTTCTTCTTCTTCTTCTTCTCCTTCTCCTCCTCGAACGTTTTTGGCGAACGGGCAGACGTTTTTCTCGATGATAAACTGGTCCAGCCATTTCAGCGTCGCTTTTTCGATCGATTTTAAAGAAGGCTTTTGAGGACGATGATGATGATGATGTCGTTGTTCTCGTTGTCGTCGTTGTTGTTGTTCTTCTTCTCCTCCTGACGAGGACGGCGAAATCGCAAAGTACCTCCGAGACCGCCTCAAAGAAGAAGAACAGAAAGAAGAAGTGCTGCTACTGCTGCTCGTAATAATAGTAGAAGACAAAGACCACCGTCCAAAAGCTCTTTGCGCGCAGTACCGGTACAACATGGAGCGTCTTCTCTTCTTTTGAAGCACGTGGACGACTCAACTTTTTCCCCTAAAAATAAAGAAGAACAAAAAGCTCCACTGTATTCGCGCGCGTAATACTCTACTACATAAAACAGAATCGCTCAAAATACGTTGTGATGCTCTCAAAGCCGACGGTGGTGGTTGCGAGGCGCTTTTTTTCATCGTCATCTGTGGTCTTTTCGCGGCGGCAAACTTTAACGCGCAGAGCATCAAAACCTGCTGCTTCGTGTACCAACTTTAGTAGGTATTCCCCAAAGACAACGAGAACTTTGAGAACGATGACGACGTCTGCGACGAATGGCGATGTGAACGACGAAGATGTTTTGACGCAATACATCATCCTGAGAAGAGACTTGTGGCGAGAAAAAGCGTGGCCGTTGGGGTCGATCGCCGCGCAAGTCGCGCACGCCTCCGTGGCGGCTTTGGAGACGTTCAAAACGAACGAAGATTCAATTAAGTACGTTGCAAAGGAGAAGTTATCGTCCATGACGAAAGTGGTTTTAGAGGTGAAAGGAGAAGCACAATTAATGACATTAAGCGAAAAGTTAACGGAGAACAACATCGACTATTACGCGTGGCGAGAACAACCGGAAGATTACGTGACGTGCGTGGCGCTGAGGCCGTATAGGAAAGAGGAGGTGCGAGAGCTTTTGAAGAAGTGTAATCTGGCGAGCGACGTACGAGGAGGATGAAGACGAGGGGATGCGTTATCGTTAGTTTTAGTAGAATAGAATTTCATTAGTATCGTCAACAGTATTATATAATAACTACCATAAACTGGAAAAGCTCGTGTACGCCGGTTTGGAAGAGGAAGTCTCTTTTGATTTGCGCTCTTGCGCGTACGCTTCGACTTCGTTCATTTTCGCTCCAGAGCCAAAGTTAAACGTGCGTTGCGTTTGTAACGCGGCTTTGTTTACTATCCGAGTCGTGATTCTTCGAAATCTTCCAGGGTACCATTCTCCGGCGTCTCGTAAGTTTGCAATAGCCACGTCTTGCCAGTGCTCGACCATACTCATTTGTTCCCCGCACGTGGCCAACATGCCGCGGAGTAAAAACACCCCTCGGATGGCAAAGAAGCCTTCGCGAGTGTTTTGCGTGATTTTATTCTTCGTGAACGGCGAATTTTCTAAATCCAGCATGTTCATTTCGGCTAACGCGGACGGTCTGGTGTCAAAGTACGCGTAGGATAACGCGACTAACGCTTCGTTGGTTGGTTTCTCCACGAGTACGGAACCGTGGGCGCGAACTTCCGAAGCGATGCCGTTGTAATCTTCCGTGGACATTCTCAACGCCAATCTACACATGTGCAAACGCTCCTTATCATCAACTCGTTTTGTTTGTCCCCAATCGAGAATGCACAACTTCCCATCGCCTCTCAAAATAAAATTCCCCGGGTGCGGATCGGAATGAAAATGACCACACGTGAGCATCATCTCCCCCCACGCTCGGAAGATGGAAAAGAAGACACCGTTCCAACCGTCGCCGCCGTAATACGAGTGCGTTCTAGAAACTTGTTGCGGACACCGCGGACGTTTCCCGTTTTGCCGCGCTCGATTGAAAATAGTCAACAATTTTGCGCCTCGAACGCGTCGCATGACTAAAACTTTTCTCGTCGACGCGACGACGCGAGGCGCGCACACCTTGTCACAAATCTCCGGCGTCTGCTCGAACAACTTACCGAAATAATCAATCTTCTCGTGCTCTATTTTGAAATTAAATTCTTCGTCGATGACGTCCAAATACGCCTCAAAAATCGTCGGTAAATCCATGCCGTTATCCAAACGTAATTTTTTCATCGTTCGCGCCGTTCGTAAAAGCGCTTTCAAATCGGCAATTACATTCTCGTAATTCGCCGTTTGTACTTTCACCGCGACTTCTCTTCCGTCTAATAAGCGTCCAAAGTGCACCTGCGCGATCGAAGCCGTCGCGCACGCGTTTCTCGAAAGTTCGGAGAAGTGACTGCCCAGCGGCCCTCCCAACTCAGTTTCTAAAATTTTCCGGACTATATAAAACGGCGTCGGCGGATTATCGTCCATCGTTTTCGAAAATTTCTCCACGTACGGTCTCGGCATCATTTGCGACGCCGTGCCGGCAATTTGGCCAACCTTTCTATAAAATCCTCCAAAATCGGCGATGATTTCTGTCATTTGTTCCGCGCCCCACTCGTGTTGTTGGTCCCAACTCAAAGCTCTTTTGCCCGGTTTGTCCGCGTAGAGAAGTTTGTGCTTTTGCTTGAGTAAAATATACGACGTCATCACCGGCGCAACGCGCAAAGAATACTCAATCGACCGTTTCTTCCTCGGAGCGACGAGTTTAAGAACCAGTCGCACGGCTAAAACCTGCGCGTGCGTAACAGCGAGATCCACGCACATTGGCTTCAACGACTTGTGCGCGTTGGCGACGACGTGTGATATCGATTTCAAACTCGGCAAGAACGGAACCCCCGATCCTCCTCCTCTTTTGCTACTAATACTACCATTGCTACTCGTGCCTTTTCCAGCTCCGGCGGCTGCTTTTCTCTTTCGCTGCCCCGCTTTCTTCAACGAAGAAGGAGACATCTTCTTCTTAATTCTCTTCCCTGCTCCCGTGAGCGCTTGCTGAATATCCTCCGCGTCTCTCATTTTCACCATCGCTAACGCGAAAACCATCACCCGCGCGCCTTCGTACGCGTATCTACTCATCCAACACCTCGCAAACGCGCACGCAATCGCGTGCACGGAAACCTTCCCGCACTGTCGAAAAAACACGAATACCATCTTCGCCGGTGATAACCGTAAAAGTTTGCCCGTCTCTCGCGCCACGTGGTCGATCGTTTGCACCAGGAAAGAAAGCATCCGGTCGCCTTCGTTCCCGCGATACATCGCCATGGCTTCTTTCAACTTCTCTCTGCGAAACCGACTGAACGCGAGGATGCGCTTGTGCGGAGAATGTAATTTTCGTTTCTTCGCGTTCCCTCCCCCGGCTTGTAGCGAAACCACCTGCGAAGACGTCGCAGTTTGAGAGGAGGAGGAGGAGGAGGAAGCAGCGGTTGTTCTCGTTGGTGTTGTTCCAACACCATCACCATCACCATTCGCGGAAGACGAAGACGAAGATAAAGATAAAGAAGGAATCAAAACGGGCACGAAATCACCCCCATCATTACCACTTCCATCGACGGGGGAGGATAACGGCATCTGAGGAGAAGGAAACGGTGGTGGTGGAGGAGAAGACGCGCTGTTGTTGTTCTTGTTCTTGGTGTTGTTGTTTTCGCTCAAATCAAAACACAGACGAGACTTTGGGTGATGCTTCTTCGCAAAATCATCATCGCTTCTTCTTCTTCTTCTTTCCATGAAAAAAGGATGGTTCTTAAAACTTTCGTTCTTCCTGTTCTCGTTCTTTTCGTTCGTCGTCGGAGTCGTTCCAAAACTCCTCATCTTTTGCGCGAATACAAACCACTTTTATTATAAAGTATTTGTTGTGTGATGATTTTAAAAAATGAATCCACGATGTGATTCCTTCGTCGAAAAAGAACCCCCACACATTGAAAAAACAAAAAAAACTGTTGTGAAAAAGGAGAAAAAAAAGTCAAAATTTTTCAAAATTATTTCCTCCTCTGCTCTTTTTCTCTCTCTCTCTCCATTTTTACAATCTTTCTCTCTTTAGATTCAGCGTTTGAAGAAGCTGCTACTCTCTTCTCGCGGTCGTTGTCAGTCTCTTTATGGCGTATTTTGAGCACAGAAGAAGAGAGAGCGAGAGAGTGGGTTCTTTTTTTGACAGAAACGAGATTATTCACCTACCTTTTGGGATGAAGGACGACGACAAAGAAGAAGAGATTTTTCTCTCATCTGTTTGAAGAAGATGAGTGAACGAGGAAAAGGAAAAGGACTGGCGACGTTTGCGCTCTCCTCCTCTTCTTCTTCTTCTTCTTCTTCTTCTCCTGAATCTTCTCTTCTCGACCACCACCTTTTGGGAGATGAAAGGGAAGAAGAAAGGCTGGAACGACGGCGGTATGACTACCAGTATTATTCAGGTGATGATGATGGTGATGAGGATGCGCTCTTATCAGACTTTGACGAACTCGAATACGACGACAAAACCATTTTCGACATCGAAGGAGAAGAAGAAGAAGAAGAAGAAGAAGAAGAAGAAGAAGAGCGCGACGTTGCGAGGACGACTTTGGACAGAAACGCGTTGGTATGGCTACGTCCTGATGTTATCGATGGGAACGACAAAAGTACCGGCGCGAGGAACAAGAGCGGACGTGTTGAAGAAAAAGAAAACGAGTTGCTCGCGTGGGATGCCGTGCGTGAGGACGAGAACAGATTTACGCTTTTGATGCCTTCGTCGTTTTATTCTGCGAGCGCGCGGCGTTCCGCGGTGGATTTCGACTTCCTGTACGAGCGCGCGTTCATCGGCGCGAAAGATTTTAATTTTAACAGCGGCAAGCATGGAAACGCCACGAAATGCATTTGCGCAGACGAGTCGAATTTAGTGACGATGTGTATCCGCGCCGTCATGGGAGACGTATCTTCGAGACGCTTACTGAGAGCTATATCGTTGGATTCTCTCGACGACAGCGGAAGCCTTTCCGTGCGTTTTCGCGGGGCGAGCGTTGGAGCGACCAAAAACGTACTGTCGCAGTTTTACGAAACGTCTCGTCTGCAAAACCGCGCGCGTGCGTTTGCGACAAAACAAATGGAAAACGAGAGCGGCGATTCGACTGCAAATGCATTTCAAAAGTGCGTTTTGAGAATACTCCAGGCTATAGATGCGTCATTGAGCGCGTTCGCGGAAGCGTGCATTCAACGCAGAGCCGACGAGGGGGAAGAATACGAGAATGAAGATGAACACGAACGAAATGCAAATCGAAACGATGCATCAACGACGCTTCTCGAGTTTGCATTCCACACGCGGGATATACGGAAACAGATTGCCTCGTTGGCGGCTTTGGTCGACAAGGTACAAAAACGGTGGCGCGCGATGAAGCACCGCAAGTCTCGCGCTCTTTTGTTGCCATCGGTATCGCCTCATCGGTATCGTCAAAATGGTAATAAAAGTACTGCTTCTCACTATTCCTACGGCAGCGTAGCTCTAGATGTGCTCTCTCGGGAGATTCAAGATTTACACTACAACGACTACGTAGACATCGAGCTCGAGCAAAGGAGCGTACTGAAGCTCTTTGAAATTTTATTCATTTCCACGGCAAAACCTGTGCTAGTTGAAGGCATCGTCAACGCGTGCTTTTCGTCGAATAATTCTTCGTTATCTAATGACGGTGAATGCTTAAAGAAGGCGTGCGATGTGTTGCTTCAGAATAAATCCGATGCGATTCGAAAACTGAGAAGCATAAAAAATTCCACGCGGGATATTCACCGAGAGCAGAAGCTTGCTCAATTTAGTGCGGGCATGCGCGCGTGTAAATTGCTGCTCTTCTCATCGACGTCCAATATGGCGAATATCGATTCAGATGCAACTTCTATCGTTCACTTCTTCACCAAAGAAATGGGTGTCGCTCGAGAAGAAATCTTTCGAGAAGTTTCTCGAACGTTGGATGAAGCTATTGATACGACGGATACTCTTCGCACGCAAGAAAAAGACTCAATCGAATTTGAGCACAGAGAACGCGTGCGCGTACAACGGGAGATATTTGAGGCGCGCGTGCGCAAACACGAGCTCGAGCGAGAAGAAATTCGTCAGAAAGCCAAGGCCAAGAAGAAAGAATTAGGGGATGCCAGACGCTTGGAAATGTTTGAACGCGCAGAGAGGAAAAAAGAGGCAAAAGTGAACGAGTTGACTGAAGATTTAGAAAGATTAGGGACGTTTAGCGGAAGTGCTGTGAAAAAGCGTGTGCGACTGTTGGAAAGTCAAATGAATCGAACCGGGGAAGAGGACACGACAACGGACCCAAATGCAGATACAACTGGGGATGTTTTCCTCGACGTTGTTGTCGCGGTTGAAGAAAATCACGAAGCAGCAGCAGCAGCAGAAGAAGAAGACTCGAAAGACGCGGAGAAGTTGGCAGAGAAGACCATCTTGGCTGCCGACGACACGATGGAAACGGATCTGCCACCGCGTGCTTCATCGGTGACTTATTCATCCCTTCCCTCACGCGTCGTCATGTGTAAACGATCGCTCGTGGACGTCACCGCGAGTAACCTTTGGGCGTTTCTCGATTTTCTTCACGAAAAAGTTTCTAGAGTGCACGTTTCGTATCTTCTCAAAGATCATGAAGTTGCGAGTCACGCGAAATATATCGCCGAAATCATCTTCGGCTTGAGTGGCGATGTCATAGAAACGCTGTGCGAGAGGAGAGATGATGATTCGTATGATGATGCTTTCGTCTCTTCTTCTTTTGAAATCACCTACTTCACGAACGATGAGTTGCGAGATGCGTTAGAACGCGCAAATATTTCTTCGAATGTCGTTAAAGATCGATTTAGAATCGTCTACTCGAACGAGAGCACGTCGTCAAGGAATACGAAATCTATCAAGTGTCTGTCGTACGCGCTTCCGGAACAACTGAAGCGTTCGAATCTGTTTGGTATCGACTTTGAAGAAAAAATTGAAGCGGTTTCGGAGTTTGTTTTGAGATTGAAATCCATTCGCGCGATGCTCCAAAATTTACGAAAAATTTCGAACGATCTCGACCGCGCCACGTACGTTCACGATAACGCACAGAAATTAGACCACGCTTCGAAGGAAGCGACCGTTTTGAGAAGACGATTACGAAGTTTCCAAGAGCAGTTGTTTGAGTTGGAGCGGTTCGCGACGCATCTTGAAAGATCGTGCGGAGAAAATATCCGGCACGCGACGGACGTATTGATTTCGTCAATGAACGCGTTGTCCACTGAAATCGATGCAAACGATGCAAAGGCAATGCTTGCAAAGTGGTTAAATGCGTGTGTGGCGGCTTCGTTCTCGTCGAAGGATTTTGCCAGGGCGAGAAAGGTCATAGAACAGGGTTTTCGAAATATTCATTTGTTTGCTCAGCAAACGTTCAACGCGTATAACGATGCAGATCCGAATGCGCTTTTACTTAACGCGATGTTTATCAGCACGACAAACGGTTTGCGAGGTGAGTTCATCGGGAGTGTCGTCCGGGTATTTCCGTTTTAGTTATTACTTAGTTTAGTTAGAGCTCTTTTCGTGAAAATGTATTATTACACAAGGCGTTTAGTTTAAAATCACACGTAGCTCTCGTGCTTGACAATATCCTTATCTCGTCCACTTTGGTGTCTCATGTCGCCATATCCGTGCTCCATTAAGCTCGCTAAGTCCTCCCCACTTAACTTTGTCAACTTATCCAACAAATCCTGCGTCGAAATCTCCACCTCTAAATCGTCGTCCTCGAGAAGTTCGCTGAGAAATGGAATGGCTTCGGGAAGCAAGACTAAGTATTCTTCTTGGGTATTCTCGATAATTTTAGCGAGCGTGGCAATAACGAGAAGCTTTGCTCTGGAATGTTCGTAATTTCTGGAAACATTCAGGATGTTTCGGTGTAACGTTTTCCACAACGCTTCGTCGGGCGCAGCGGCGAAAAGAGCGGCACAACAGCCGACACACTCGGCGCCGAGATTGAATTTTACTCCGACGGAGTCGTTTTCATTCAAGTCCTTTGCTCCATCGTCACCTTCGTCCAGTAGTTCATCCAGGGTGCTCATTGCGTATTCTCGACTCTTCTTTGGCGGTTCTTTAGACAAGTGCTTCGCAACTAAAGGCGCAAACTGGTTAAATCGTTCTTGCGTGAGAAAATTGACCGAATCGTATGCGAAACACCGACGCAAAGCGGCGAGCGCGAACGCCTTCATCCGCCACTCGTCCATCACATCGTCGTTGTTTTTGTTGCTCTTCTCACCATCCGTCTTCTTTTTCTTCTTTTTCTTGTTCGATTCTAACATATCCAAGGCTTCGTCGTCTAAGCATGCCGCTGTCAAGTCCAGAACATGTCTGTAAAACGGCACAAAAACAGCTCTCAACTGGTCCGCCAAAGCACTCGTCAATCGAAACAACGCCGATAATCGCCATCTCGCGGCATCTTTCTCTCCAGCTCTCGCTTTAGCCCACTCCACGCATTTCGCGTAAAACGGCGTGAACTCTTTCTCGGTACATTTTACTGCTAAATTCGCCACCGCGTTCACGGCTAACGTTTCTACTTCTTCCATCTCCGAAACGCTCGCGTCGTCTTCCTCCGCGAACTGTCGTCGTACGTCCATGGCTTCCAAAGCAATCGAAAACAGCGAAGCTCTGTGCGCAGACGTAGCATCCTTACGATCGGCTACCTTGTTTGAAACTTCCAAAAATGCCAGTCTCGAACGCAATGCCTCGTTTGCCGTGCGTGCGGATTCGCTCTCACGAATGAACGTTACCCAACACTCTTCCAGAGGAGGCATGAGCACACGGCATTCGAACGAGGTCGCTAAGCGTTCCGAGCGTAATTCGGCAGCAGCTTCTTTGGCGGCTATGAGAGATGTAAGATTTGTTTTTACGCTATCTCTGCTCTTTTTTTTCTTCTTTTTACCAGACACACCTTCGTCGTCTCTGTCCTCTTCCTCCTCTTCATCGTCTGTCTCTGTCTTTGCGCACAACGCCGGATGCGTCGCGACGGTCAAAATGTCCAAGAGGTATGGACTCATAAACTTCGCTAGCTGGTCTTCACAAAACGCGTCGATCGCGGAAAGCGTTGCTGATAAAACAACCAAAGCGTTCTCTGGTGTTTCGCCATTTCTCGCGGCAGCGCTTTTAGAGCATATTTGAGTGGCCAGTTTGGCGATTCGAGTCATTGCCGGCGCGGCGAGCGCCAACGCGCCGATGAACTTCGGCCCTGTGGCTCGAGCAATTTGCGCGAGACACAAAGAGGCTGAACCGAGCACGTTCGACGTGGTCGAATTAATAGCTTTCAGCGCATTTTCCTCTTCCGTGTCTTTTGCAAAACAACATTTTTCTGCAACCTGTTTCGCGGCGTTCACCAACGCATTCGCGTAATGCGTGGCGTCTTCATCGCGACCAAACCGCATGGCTGCGGCTTCAAGCGCGACAAGAGCCGCTTGACGAGCGTTTGGAGTACCATCTCTGACGGCAAGAGTTGCGAGTTCGTCGATGAGTTTCAAACCTGCAATCTTAATGCTCTCGTTGGATTCTTTCTGTTGCTTCTTGACGGAAATCGTCAAATCCCTCAGCGCGTTCTCGTTGTTTTGCAAACGATCCGTGAGGAGATTCAACGCCGCTTTACGCACCGAGGTTTCTTCACAAGATAGCAATGGCGTCAACGTTTCAAGAAACTTGCCTGGGTGCAAAACGGCATCCAACGCAGAGAATAAATCTCTACCCGCTTTAGAGGCGGAAGGACCACTCGCGCATGACGCCTTCGTATCTAGCAACGTCAACGCTCTCTCAGCTAACGAGGAAAACGCGGTTTGTAACACGTTCGAGTTTGCCACAGAATGTGCGCTATATTTCTTCTGCGCGAGAAGAAAAGATCGAGTTGATATGAATCGCGACGCGGCGTTCGCGACGACGACGACACCTCTACTCGCTTCCGAGCCTCTCGAGGCAGCAATCTGTTGTGTTGTAAAAAGAAAGGCAAAGAAGTACACGTGAGCGTCTTGAAAAGAGGAAGAGGAACAAAAGAAGAAAGAGAGGTTTTCTATCGTCGTCGTAGACAGTACATTTCTCAGAAGGAAAGCAGCAGATCGTTTGAAGTTCTCATCACGAAAAATCAGAATCCTGACACATATACGAATTCTTCACCGAAACATACGCAACGAACGAACGAGTTTAAAAAGTCACGCGCGAAAAACGAGAAAAAAGGAGAAAAAAGTCGTACCTTCATTGCATCTACCAGCGTTACGACCGCGTTGACTGGTTTCTCGTGACCTAGCAAAGTCATAACCAAAGATTTGACCCACGTGTTCGACTTTGTTTTGTTGTTGTTTTCTTCGTCTTCGAGCTCGTCGTCCTCGTCGTCAACATCATCATCAACATCCGCGTTGTTATCGTCGAGGTCCATCAAATCTAAATTCCCACCCGTCTTCTTCTTCGCATCATTTTGATACAGCATCGCGTACATCTTCTTTTTGTGCGCTTCGGCGGACTTTTCCAAACTGTTTCTATTCTCAAGTACTTGTAAAATCAACTCAGACAAACCTTTCGAGCCTTCAGGACAGGCGCGAATGAGCGCGGCACACAATGGCGCGCGTCTTCGTTCCGGCGCTCTCGTCGACGCCTCTACGATTGTCCAAATGACTTCCTTCACGTCAGCTTTACCTGAGGAAAGCCACACGGGTACGACAGATTTCAAAGCATTTTCTAAAGCTCTCTGTAACGTAACGTCGTCGTTTTCGCCGGCAATTCTCGAGAGCGTCGTGGCAACGTCCACAACTTTCTTCACAACCATTTCTGGCTTGATCTTTGCCATCTCCGAGAGAAGCTCTAGAGCTGCCGCGCGAGAACTCCCTTCAGAAGCTTTAGACGCAGAAACACAAATGAGATCGATGTCCCAACTATTGACGGTCTGACCACAAAGCTCAGCTAACTTTGTTAAAGTTTGCAAACTTAACGTCAACGCGTACGAACGCTCAGCGATTTGTTCGTTGAGCTTTTTCGTTTCGGAATCATTCTTGTTGTTATCGTCGTCATCACTTTCGCTCATTCTTTCATCGCCATCGCTATTATCATCGCTCGACGACGACGATGAATTATCTTCCGCGCCGTAGAAGCGTTTCTTTTTCTTTTTGGAATTGTTTGCCGCGTTTTGTTCTTTGAGAGCTTGGCGACGAGCGTCTTCCTCGACGTCGATTTCGTTTTGCGCAAAGAGGGCTCTGCAGAGATTTTGGCAAGGGTGAATCAACGCATCGCGATTGACTGCTGTATCGGAACGCCAAGAAAACACTTCCATAGCCGCGACCGCGTTCGCTAACGAATCACCTTTCGTGAGACCAACGACGATATCCTTATCTCCAAATTTACACGCTCCGGTAATGGCGACTACGGCATCTTTACAATCCAAGGGGACCGACGCGATTGCAGCTCTCGCAGCGCCACGCGCGGTCTTATCGCCGTCGCTTTTATTCGCGTGGAACAAAACGTCCAAAACCTTTGCGCGCGAAGCTGGTGGTATTTTCATGAGCGGATAGCTCCCGCTCGCTATTTGCTCAAAACAGGCGATGCGCACGGAAACCGAAATTTGAGACTTCATGGCGTTCAAAAACGAGTCGAAAGCAAACTTACCGGACGTCACTTCCGCCGAAGAAGCGAGCTTTTCTCCAACGAAACATCGAACTGCTTCGATAGCAAACGCGGCAATTTCAAGTTGATCGGGTGCAGTCTCGTCGGCATCAAAAGAAGTGGCGCGTTCAAGCGCTCGAGCAATTTCAACCGCCTTTACTTGGTCGTCCCCAACGCCTCTTAGAATGAACAAAAGAACTCGGGCGGCGTGCGGATTCATCAGACAAAACGTAGACGACTGCGCGTTAGTAGATCTATCACCTTCTCCTCTTCTAAAAAGGTCGTCTACTTTCACCGCCGTTATTGGCTTCAACAAGCGTTTCGTATCTTCAACTAAAACTTGTACGCTTCGCATCGCCGTCCTCACAGCGCTCGCTCCATCGATGGTGATTTGCGCTCTGGCTTTCGCAGCGGCAGCAAAAGGCGCAAATTCACTCGTCGTTGGTGCGCAGTATAGCGCGTCTGCTGCAGCCCGACGAATAGACGACACCGAGCTTGCACAAGCGACTAAGAGCGCTGTTACGATTTCGTCGGAATCCTTCACGTCCTCGATTTCGGATTGAATCATCTCTAAAGCGACAATCTTACCTCGCGTGCTCGATGCGAAAGTTTGTTCGTTCGTACCGTCCTCCGCGATTATTCTGGAGGCGAGGAACCTCGCTGAATCAACGCCTCGTCGGCTTGACGCATCTAAACACTTGCGCAACAAATCTTGCACTATCATTTCGAAGGATTCGTTTGTTTGTTCACTTTCGCTCCCGGCGAGCATATCAAACGACTCAATCAAAATAGTTTCAGCGACGTTACTTTTTGCATCTCTCTTTGTGATTTTGGAGAACAAATCTTTCGCAATGTCTCTAGAGACTGGTGAAATCCAAGGCAGAGCACTAGATGCTTCGCTGAGAGAGAGCCAACACTCGATTGGAATTTTACCATCCTTGAGTCTTTCGTCGTGATGGGACCGAAACTTACCACCAAATCCGAGACATCCTTGTTCCCAGTCGTCTTTCAATACCGTCCAGATGCTCTTGCGTATGATATCTTCCATTGGAGACGAATTACACTCTGCCAAGGCGGCTTTCAGCGATAAAAGAAGCGTCAGCTTCCCGGCGCCGTCCGCGTCGCGGTACGATTCGCGAACCCACAATTCGATATCAAACTCTCCTATCGCGGGTGGTTTCTTTGCGGCTTGATTGAATCCGTAACCAATAGCGTGCACGACACTCGCTGCTATTCTCGCATCGCCTTCGTGTCGCACATCCTTCTTAGATCCGCTACTCTTGCTGTCTTCCGCGGAGGAGAAGGCTTGCTCGATAGCTCTCTTCTCGTCCGTAAAACCAAGTAAAATCGGGTGCTTACACCTGGAGGCGTCTTTTACGACAGATCGAGCGACCGCGCGGGAGTGCGACGCAGAAACTGCGCCGTAACATGCCAAAGCGGCGGCTTTATCGCGCAATGTTCTTAACTCGTCGTCGTCGTCGTCGTCGTCGTCGTCTATTCTGTCGCCTGACATTTGCCTCAAAAGTGTCGCGTATGCCTTCTTACATACTCTGCGTTCAATGTCCGCGACTTTATTGGCATCTCGCTCGTTCGATCTCGAGCTCAACTCTCTCGCAGTTTCTAATCGATGCGAGATAGCTTCGAAAAGCGACGTTCGGTTTTTCGTCAGCATGCTCAAAGACGGAGTGCCGAGTGCCAACGCGGCGACAGTTGGATCGTCATCGGAGCATCGACGGCACAGCGCGTCGGCTAGGAAACCGCCCTTCTCCAGACCTGGTGGCGGAAGAAGAGTGTTGTCTTTGTCTTTTGCCTTCTTTTCGATGAACTCGACGTGAAGGTCAATCAGACGTTGCGTCGCGTTCTCTCGAATCGACGCAGTGGGATGATCTAACGCAGCCGCCAACGATCGATTGCCGAGCTTCTTGTTCTCAATAGGCCCCGAGGCCGAACCAGCTAAAGCCTCGCGGAGGAAAGATGCGGATTCAAAATCGAGTCGTAACTGTTCTTCTTCCTCTTTCAACTTTTCCTCTTCTTTTTTCCTCGTCTCTTCGTCAATCATCATTCGATCTTCCTCGGCGTTCGTTTTGTCATCGTCTTCATCGTCGTCTTCATCGTCTTCCTCCTCTTCGTCGCTCTCCTCCGAACTACTGCTACCGTTATTTACTTTCTTCTTCTTCTTCTCCTTTCCATCGATTTCTTGTTTTTCTTGCAATCGTCGTCGTCGCTCGTCGTGCGCTCTTTTTTCTTTCCTGCGTTCCAAACCTCTCAAAAACGAATCCACCGCTTCCGCGGTGCTCTTCGGAAACCTCTGATCCGCCGCACGCAACGCTCTTTCGATGCTCTTTCTTTTCACTTCGTCCGATTTATCGCTCCTCGCTAAACTACAAACTAACTTTTTCGCTCTCGGTTCCGTCAGTTCAATCTTCTCCAAGGCTTCCATGAGAGTCTTTTCGTAATTTTCGTGCGTCCCGCAAAACTTTCCGAGCGCTTCCAACAACGGATTCACCAAACAATCGCTCGCGGTTCCATACTTATCACATATTTCCGCGACGTGAGAACTCGCGTTGTCGATTTTTACGAAATGCTTAAACGTCCGGTCCGGTATAGTCTCGATTTTTTGACTCGAACACAACACTAGTAACGTTTGCATAGCCTCTCGAACGAGCGGCGCTCGAGCACCTTTTGAAACGCCTTCTAAAAGCGCCACCGAAAATGCCTCCGTGAACGTCGTCTTCGCGCATAACGCCGCGATGAGCATCAAACACCCCGCGTAGTGTTCAGACGAGGCTTTTTGATGCAATCCAGGCTCTAAATACGTCAAAAATCTTTGCAAATGCGCGCTTTCAATGCGTTTCATCCAATCGAGACTTTCAATCATTAAAACGACGTAAAACGAATGACTCACCGAACTCGCGGAAGTCGTACCGTTCGTCGCGTTAAAATCGTTATTACTTTGGCCGTTGCAGCATTCCACCGCGCTATCGCAAATGTAGGTTAAAAACGCCTTGTCTTTCGCCACACGTTTCGCCAAGTACTCTCTCGGCACCTTGGCGCCGCTTTCCTTCACCCCTCGCATCCACTCGAACTTCTTCGCGTTTTCGAAATTGCACGTTTGCACCACCTTCACGAACTGATTGGTTCCGTGATACGGCAACAAAGACGCGATGACGTCGTCCACGTTATACACGTTAACTTTAAACCTCCGTATGAGATATTCAAAAATATGCGCGCCGTCCGCCGCTTCTTCTCTCAACGTCTCGTCCTTCGCCGTCGCTTCGTCCTCGTCGCCGCCAAAAATCTTCCCGCACGTGGACGCGAACAGCCTCAGAAACTGCCTGATGATTTTATTCAGCTTCTCGTTCTCTTTCGCGTCCAGTTTTTCTCGATGATTTTGCTTTTGATACCCTTCCAACGCTTCACCTTCTGCGTCACCTCCAAACATCCCAACGCCGTTCGTGTTCGCGGTATAAAACAGTTTACTCCCGAACGCGTCGAACCGTCCATCTCTTCTCCTCACGTTCTCGAACGCTTTTTGCGCTCTCTCTTGAATCTCTTCCAATCGAACGTCCGCCGCATCTCTCGCCGTGTGAAGTATCGACGCTTTGCCTCCTTTCAGAGCTCTGGTATTTTCTCGCGGGAACGCAGACGCGAGCTTCGAGAGTTGTTCCGACAACGCCGACCGAGTATTGTTCTGTTGTTGTTTCCGTCCGGGTGGTGCCATCTTCTTCGTCTGCGTCGTCGTGAGGTGAGATATTCAAAGCGCAGCGCGAAAAGCGCCGTCAAAACAGAATGAATGAAGAAGAGAAAACACCATCTGGTGTTGTTGTTTGTTGTTGTTTGTTGTTAAAAACGCTCTCGCCTTTTCTCTCGATCGATTTTTTTCTCTTTTCCTTTTGCTTTTTTTCTTCTTTGTTTGAAAGACTTCTTCACTCTTTTCTCTCTTTTCTCTCTTTTCTCTCTCTCTCTCTCTCTCTCTCTCTCTTTCTCTCTTGTAGTTTATTACACAACACAACACTATTATAATAAAATGGAGTGGTATCGAACAAAGTTTATCAAAACCGGGTCGTTTGGACCGGTGAAACACGCGATGGTACGTTCTCGTTCTCGTTCTTGTTCTTGTTTTGCGCGTTGTTTTTCTCTCGTCTCATCGTTATCTCGTGTGTCATCACATCTTCTTCCCCTAAAAACACTTGAAGAAGGTTTTTGAAAGAGTATACTACCACGCGACGCTCCTCGTCGTGACGATTCAAGTTTGGACGACGACGACGAGGAAACGACGACGACGACGATGATGATTTCGATGATCTCCTTTGTCTTCTTCTTTTCTTTTTTACGACGATGTGCGTTTGAAACTGACACATGTAATAACAACACACGAACAACAACAACAACAACAGATTGGAACGTTCGTGGTCGCCTTCGGGTTAGAACATTACATGCACCATAAGTATCACTCGCATCACGACGAGCATCATCACGACGAAACACACGGAGGAGGAAAAGGAGAAGGAGTTAACGAAAACAAAACCCACCAATCGCACTCGCCGAAGGAGTTTTCCGCGGAAACTGCCTCGTTAGATGAAATCACGAAAGAAATGACCAGACTGAGAGAAAGAGTTGGCGAGTTGCGAAAGGAAGGGAAGCACGTTTAATATCACATCATACTAATATCACAAAGTACAGTAAAAGATCTCGTTACAACAAAGGATGATGATATTAGCTTCGAGTTTCTTCAACTTTCAAATCGCCCATGCCTAAGGTGGAGAGACTGTTCAGTCTTCTCACGACGGGAGGGCCGTTTTCGCTCGCCACGTTCTCGCCTCGGGAATATTTACTGACCGGCGTTTGGGAACCAGAGTCTTCGCCGAGAGAGCTCGTTTTTGTGATTCGTCCGTCCGCGGATCGAACCATTGCGACTTGGGTGTTCTCTATGCCGGCGGCATGCGCGTTGACACCAATATCCATCGCGTCCCCAGTCGCCGGTTTCGAGCGTTTCCGATTGGCCTTGGCGCCGTTGTTGTTAGTGTTGTTAGTGTTCCCGTGCGCTTCAATGACTCGTCGCCGTAAAGACGTCGTCGTCGTCGTCGTTGGTGTCCCCGTTCCGTTCGTATTCGTTCCGTTCCTATTTTCCGCGTCTGCTACTGCTTGCACAGCTGCTTGTACAGCTGCTGGAGCTGTCGTCGTCGTTCCTTTTTCTCCCATTCTTCTTTCGTCTTCGAGCATTTTTATCAACTCGCGTTCTTTCGCTTTCTTGTTCTTGTTGATTTGCTGATTTTCCTCGTCGTCGTCGTCGTCGTCCTCGTCCTCGTCTTCATCGTCGCTATGCTTTCCTCTTTTACCGTGCGTTTGCGTGCGCCCATTTGTTGTCGTCGGCGTTTCGCCGTGTTCTAACCCGCTCGGAGAGTCTTTCCCTTCCTCTTCCTCTTTCGGCGCCACTTTCTTAAACGTCCCGACGTCCATCATCTCCGTGGTCCAATATCCGACTCGTTCGGTCGGATTCGGATTCCCCCACACTCTGTCGTTCGCCGTCCACGACTCGCCTAAAAACTCGCGACATTTCGCCAGGCACATCGCCGCCGTCGGTCGAGCTCTCGGATCTTCCTCGCAGCACGCGTTGCCCAAACCGGTGACGAAATCAACCTCGTGCGGATGCGATTTCCGTCTCCTTTTTTTCACCTGATCGATGAGCTGAAAGCACATGACCCCGTATCCGTACACGTCCGAAGAAAATGCGTACGTGTGATCTTTCTCCGAGTCGTGTTTTTCCACCTCTGGCGCTCGATATTTCGGTGGACCGATTTTCGGCGTCGTTTTCGGGTTCACGTCTCGCCGGTCGTTGGCGTATTGCGGTAGGATGCGCGCCAGACCAAAATCCGTCAGTTTCGCGGTTTCAAAGTCCTGTTGTTTTTGGTGATTGATGAGTTTTGGGTAGTGGAACGTAGTTAGTACGAGGACGATGACGAAAGAGGTGGTGAGTACACAAAATAAGCAGCCACAGAGTAAAACATTTTTGTCTCTTTTCTCTCTCTTTTGGTACTCGTTGTTCGGAGCAGCCAAAAGAGAGAAATAATAATTGTGGACTCAAAGAAGATTTTGAAGCTTTAACGGCGGCGGAAAAGGAAAAGGCTAATAATGCTCTTTCGAGAAGAAGAATAACGAGAATCGTACCGCTGAAATCAACACGTTCCTCGCTTTCACGTCCCTGTGAATGTGTCCTTGCGCGTGCATCCTCACCAGCGCTCTCGCCACGTCTTGTAAAACTCGTACCACGTTAACCTGATTGACGACGCGTTTATTCCTCAAAGAGTTCGGGACGAATTCCATGACCATGTGCAGCATCCCTTCCTCGATGAACGCGCCGTAAATAGGAACCACGTTCGGGTGCGTCATGCGCGAGAGGTAAAATATGTCTCGTTTCAAACCGGCGACTCGGTCGGGTTTTAAATTCTGAATCACTTTCACCGCCACTGCGGTCCCCAACAAGTGCGCTCGGTAGACTTTCCCGAAAGAACCGTCGCCGATTTTTTCCCAAAGCGACCGAGGGGTTAACTCGTCCGGGTCGAACCACGGGCCCGAGTCCACGTCGTTCCTGTTGGTCGTCGAGCGGTCCGTCGTCTGGTTTTCGCGGTGGTGGTCGCCAGGCTCGTTCATTCTTTTCTCTTCTTTTCTTTTCTTTTTGCGTTGTTCGTTAGTAATTCTGGTGTTCTTTCTGTTTTGGTAACGAACAAACAAACAAAGCAAGAGGTGAAAAATAATCGTACGCTTTTTGGCAACGAAAGAGAAGCAAGGAGGAAGCAAGGGCAGAGGGACAAAACCCCAGAAGAACAAAAAATTTCTAAAAAGAGCCAAATCTTCCTCCATATATATAGTCTTTAAGAGAAAACGACGTTAAAAACTCTTGCTAATAAATTATTTTTAAACCAGTAAACCACGTTACGAGCGCGCGCTTTGGATTTGTTGTTTATATTGTTGTGTTGATTTGTTGTTGTTGTTGTTGTTATTGTTTAATATCAGATCGCGTTTCCACGGTTTCCGACGTGTACGTAAACACGGATCATCCATAAGAAGTACTCCATAAAGAGGAAGAAATTAAAAAGAGCTCAAGTCGTTCCATTAATACGAGAATAGAATCATAGAGAAACAGAAACACGAGGAGAGAGAAAAGAGAGAGAGAGGTAATCTTGAGGTGATCGCCTTGCAATTGTAATACGCACATGTGGGAGCCATCGTCGAATCAGCAGCCACAGGAAGAACAACAGATTGTTAATTTGTCGAAAAAAAAATGCGTCTCGTGCGCGACAGAGAAAACCTGCCGGTGGCGACGGTCGAAATTACTCTCGCGAGCGACGCTGTGCGATAAATGTTACCGGAACGAAGCGTTAGCGCTGACCAGTCGCCAATGCTACGTGTGCGAATCGAAACAAACGACCGGGCAGTGGTTTAAATCGAAAGTTGACTTGAGTTTTGATTTATGCAGGAACTGTTGGGTGAAAGAACACGCGCTGCTGGCCAATAAAGTTTGTATTAACTGCAAAAGTAAGCGAACGAGTATGCAATGGTTGAAAAGTAAAATCTTGGAAGGCGCGGATTTGTGTAACAACTGCTATCAGAAGGAAGTGTATCAGTTGAGCAAGTTCAATGCGAACGGGTCGACGACGAGCGTGGAAGAGTTGGTCAAACCTCTGATGAAAAGAGCAATACCGACAGAGATTGAAGAGAAGGAGAAGGAGGAAGACGAAGACGAAGACGAAGACGAATAAAGTTGTACATATATATAAAAAATGAGCTCAAGCTGACAAGCGCCAGCAGACTTTGGACAAAGCGCATCGAGCGGTCAGCAGCGTGTGAAAAACATGGTAAAATACACAGACACACACACGCACACATAAGAGGAAAAGATAGTATTCATATTTAAATGGGTTGAGTTTTGCTTTTCGTTATTAAATCATAAATGCTATATTTAATATTATTACACTTGCGGTCTCGTTTGAACGATGTAAACTTTACCATCCTTGACGCAACCTTCGATATCTTGCGCGCACCCTAATGCCTTTTCGATTGCTATACCAGCCTCCGTGATTTTACTCATGATTTGATCCGCAGTACCTCGGTCGTTCCAGACCATTTCGTCTTTTGAATAGTCCACGTGCGTGACGGTTTCAACTTCGGTCGTGACTGATTCGTACAAGCCAGCGCCAGCGTAACCTTCTAAATCTTCGCCGTTTGAATCGGATCGAAAAATTAAGGTTCCTTTTGGAACGCTCAATGCGACATTTTTAGACGGGAAACCGGTAATCACTGGAGGCGAGTTTGCGCGCTTGTCCGCTTTGAAACTCAACGCTCTTCCCGGGTAGTTACCGACTAAAGTTTCGCCTAAACCTTTAACGATCTCGGCGTATAATTCATTCTCGTCGTTGTTCGCCGGCGAGGTCGTGTGCACGACAAACGCGTAGTCGGCATCAATTACCGGTTGAACCAAAACAGCCATTTGCAAATTCTTGTGCGTCAAGCCGCGATTACGCACGGAAACGTATGCTCTCTCGTTCCATTTGCTCGCCCAAACGGAGACTAGAGCCTTCCAGGCTTTGTCCCATTGTTCGTCGGTTTCCGGCGGTATCATTTCACCTGCTTTCATCACGCGAGAGAGTTCCTCGCGGGCATCTATTGGGGGGTTTAAACTTTTCACGCATGATCGCACGCGGTTCAAAGTGTCTTCCAAACTATCGCCAGAACTATCGTCAATTTGATCGATGAGTCTTACGAACTGCGCTTTTTTATCTTTATTTATCGGATCCTCCAAAACGTGATCGAACGTGCCGAATGGTATGGCAATCGATCGCGGCAAATTGATCCAAGATGGAAGGTCGGAACTTTCTAGACTTTCGCGCAACGTTCGCGTGTTTCGCGATTTCGCACCAACGACGTGCTCTCTGAAGTCATCTAAGCTCACACCAAACTCACCACAAAACGGTTTCTTTTCCAAATCGATCTTAGCTTTCGATGTTGATGATACCGACGATGTCGCACCAACACCAAACCACGCTTGCGTGCTCGGATCTTCTTCCAGCTTCATCTTCGTCGCCTTGGCAATCTCCGCTTCCGAGGCGTGTTCAATCTTAACGGAGGAGTCTGATCCGATGGATTTTGTTGACGCGAACTCGTTCACAAACTCGCACAAAGAATCTAGGACGGACAAGTCGTGGCAGGTAGCGAACAAAACACCCGAGTTTCGCGCGCGAACGGCCGAGTGGGACAAGACGTCTACGGAACTTGGCGTGAGTAAAGCAACCGCACCTAAAGGAATTTCTTCGTCGCCTCCAACTTTATCGCAGACTAAAATGGTCGGTTCGCGGAAGCTTTCATTCATGATTTCACGCAGCGTAGGGTAAAATTCAACTCGACCGCAGACCTTCTCTTCTTTTGGCGAGATTATACTCCACGCACCCAAGTTTGCTTCTTGTCGTAACATCTTGTCCAATCTAGTCAACGCTAAAGATAAACCAAACGCCGGTCCACCTCGAATAACTTCTTCGCTAAAGTGCGTTATGGTCCATTGCTCGCATTTACAAGCGTCGCCAATACTTTCCGCGGTGAGCTGCATAGATGAGTTGATGGAATCCCCGTACGCAGCGACGGCCATTCGCGCGCGATCCACCGTGGCTTTGGCGCGCAACGCCCAAAAGTACTTTGTCTTTTCATCTCCACTCGATTCGTGTCGAGAACTGATCACGCGGCGCATTTCGACCAAACTTAAAGCTAAATCTTCGCAAGACGTCGGTAATGATAAACATAAATCTTCCAACGCTAACGCGGAGAATTCTAAGGCTTCACCAATATCTTTCGGCAACTCCGCTCTTTGCACCGCTCTCGAAGATACCCCGCCCAACGCCAAGTCCAAGTATAACAACTCCCTAACTTTCTCGTGATCGTGATTGTGCGTGCCCTGCTTCAACCCAGCGTTACGAACTTCGTGACGCGCTTGAATAGTCGCCTCTAAAAGGGCTATTTCGTTACCAACTTTGTCGGTGAATTGTCTGCAATACTGCAGAGCTTGCGACAAGCCGAGATAATTTCTTTGGCTACAGCACACCTCGATGGAAAGCTTCAAATCTGCCCCAGAATGCACTGCTTTTAAGATAATCAAGTAGTTCTCGAAATCTCTGATGAGGTCCTGCGCGATGTGAGGTCTCGGCGTAGGTTCTGCTTTAATTGGTCGTTCGTATGATTCCATAATTTGACGCGTAACGCCGCCTTGGGTGAGCGTCTTCCAGTAGGCGTTCAAGTCGCTGTTACCGCGCAAAAACGCGAGATAGGCTTCGCAAATGACAATATCGTCAGGGGACGTGTTGTTGTGTAATTTTTGATGCCACTCTTCGAGAAAGACTCCGGAGACTTCTTTGATGTCGTTTCTGTGCATAATGTTCAAAATTTCATCGCGCACGGCTTGTCCGGTACCCGCGTCTCCGCCGCGTCCGACGGTTTCGAGGCACATGCGCGCAATATCTCTCAATTCTGGTCGCTCACAAAACAATTCCGCTAACTTATACGTCAGCTTTTGCTGAGAAGAGGACAATTCTCTCGGTTTCACGTTATAATTTCTTTGCCAAGTCAATTGTCGCAACTGCGAAAATCGAAGCCAGACGAAAACTTTCGCTATGCGAACGAGCGCTTTCGACGGATCGATTTCTTCCGCGCCAATCTTCTCGTGCAACAACTGATACGCGAGATTATATCGATGCATTAAACTCCACCAGTTCCCCCCGGCTTCGGCGCGGATAATTTGCGTCGTTAACTCATCCGTGGGCTTCGCGTTTCGTCCTCCCGCGCCTTGTAACAACGCGTTGAAATTTTGGTTCCCGTTTGTGGTGTCTTTGAACCAGTTTCCGAATTCATCCCGCAATACGAAGTGCACGCCCATCAACTCACTCTCGGTAGCTGAATCGCTATCCGGGAGGTAAATGGACAAGTTCTGCATTTGGCGACACTCTTGTTCAATCGGTTGCGTTTGTTGTTCGCCGGCGATAGCGCTAGAGGAGCTCGGAGAAGAAGCGCTCTTCGCTGAACTTTGGACAGCTTTCGTGGTGACCAAGTCCACCAAGCATCCTTCGCCGGCGTCTTTTAACTGCGTCTCCGCGGACATGTGACTGACAACGTTCGTTTTTTCCGGCATCGTCGATTCGGGCGGTAAAATCCACTGCCCCGGTTCGTCTCTAGCAACGCCCCAGTGCAAAGTTAACGGTTCCGGATAGTCCGTCACGAACTTGACTCTTCGATTTGTTTTTCGGCTTCTCTCACCGGACATTGCGGCCGAGTCTGTCTCCGAGCGTTCAAAAACCTGAACGAGCAATTCGTACCCTTCACCGATTGGGTACAACTTACTCGAACACACCAAATTTTTCTCATCCGAAACGGATTGTTCGTCCGATTGTCGTCGCCAGCGTCGCATGAAGGACTTCGCCGCCCCGGAGGAGGTCGTAGAAGAGTCTTCGCTCTTTTCAACCGACGCGTCTTCGTCGCTGGACGCGTTGCTGCTTTTAGGAATCAAATCGTAAATAAAAGATGAATCGAAAGCTCTTCTGACTGGATCAATGTTTTGATGATGCTGTTCAACGACAACAACTGGTTGCGGCTCGGCGACGAGTGTTGGCTGTTCATCTTTTTCTTCTTCTTGATTTACCTCCTCTTGAACTTTCTCTTCGAATTCATATTCAACAACTGGAGAAGACGCTTCGGCGGTAATATTCGTCGCAGCAACCTCTTCCTCTTCCTCTCGAACAGATTCTTCAGTAAATGCATCCGTTTCGTCGAACGAATCAAACGACCCGGATCCAAAAGCAAACTCTTGATCGCCAATCGGACGCGCCGTCGAGTTTGCAATTCTCGCGTTCACGATGTCCGCCGGCCTCACGAACTGTTGCTGTTGTTGCTGTTGTTGCTGTTGTTGCTGTTGTTGTTGTTGTTGCTGTTGTTGCTGCTGCTGTTGCTGCTGTTGCTGCTGCTGTTGCTGTTGCTGCGACACCCCCATCGCCGCCGCTCGGCGCATCATCTCCTCCCTCTCTCTTTTATACTCCTCCACCTCCCTCGGTAACTTCATCGGCGCGTCGTCTTCCCCGTTATTCACCGTCATCACGTTAAACTTCCTTCGTATTTCATTCAAAGGCGTCCCTTCTACCAATTCGACTCTCAAATCGTCCAACGCTCGAGCGAACTCCGCCGCTTGCCACTCCGCCGGCATGCCTTCTGGTTTCCCGGCTTCTTCCCATCGAACGTACGCGCGAATTTGAACCAACTCCAGCGGCACATCGATTAAATCCAACGGCGAATCTGTCGCGGAAGAATACTTCCCGTACGACGCCGATGATGACGACGAGGATCTTTGTGTTTGCTGTTGCTGTTGTTGCTGTTGTTGTTGAGAAGAAGAAGAAGAAGAAGAAGAAGAAGAAGACGCGTCCTCGTTTATAACTCTCGTTCGATGATGATGATGATGATGATGATTTCGTTGACATCTTTTCCCGCCGACGAAAACAAAGTTCTTCTTCCTCCCTGAACAACTGGAACTGCGCGACGTCATTAATAACGACTGCACCTGCATCATCATCGCGACTCCTCCTCCAAAACGAAGAATATATTCTTCTCTCAAAGCTTTCCTTCGCCTTCTCTTTTGGTGGTTCGTCGTCTGATTCGAAAGCGGTAATGTTGTTCTCTGTTGTGTGATCGCTTTCGTGTGAAAAGCTTTTTTAGTCGAAAAGAGACAAAAATATCTTTTTGAAAAAAAAGAGAATTGTTGGACGACCATGGAAAATTTCGATGATCGAGAGATTTTGTTTGTTTGTGTGTTTGTTTGTTTTATGAAAAAGATGTTTGACTTTGATGGAAAAAGTGTCTGTCTGTCGAGTCTAATAAAAACCATTTTAAAAAGAGTTCGTTATTTCATCAAAAGGTGTGCGCACTTTACACACACACGTTATATAAAAGCATATTAAAAGCAAAACAGAACGCGAGACGAATTCTATAATAACTATATATATATATATAACCAAGAAGAAATGGAGGATGCAGAGAAGAGAGAACTTCCTTCGTACTCGCGAGCGGAAGTTTCGAAACATAACTCGCACGAATCGAATTGGATCGTCGTGGACGATTTCGTCTACGACGTGACAAAATTCGCAAAGTTTCATCCGGGCGGGAAACAGTTCATCGATCGCGTCGCCGGCTCGGATTCCACGAACGCGTTTTATAAGTATCACCGACGGGATGTCTTAGAGACCGTGGCGAAGAAGTTTCGAATCGGATGCATCAGAGAAGAAGAAAGAAGGAAAGGGAAAGAGAGAACTTTGGAGAAGAAAAAAGGCGACTTGGAGTTGGTGCCGTACGCGGAGCCGGCGGCGTTCGCGCCGTCGGTCTCGGGCAAACCCACGAGTTTGTATTACAACGAAACGCACGTGAAGTTTCGGAAAGCGTGCAGGTTGTTTTTTGATACGCACGTCGCGCCTACGTGCGTCAAAGCGGACGAGAATGGTGAACATCCGACGAAAGAAGTGTACGAGTTGCTCGGTAAAAACGGTTTGCTCGTCGCGCGGATGCCGAAAGGACCGTGGATGCGCGACGTCGTTGAAAACTGCGGCGTAGAGTTGTTAGGCGGAGTACACGTGAACGAGTTCGATTCGTTTCACGAGCTGATTGCGCACGAAGAGACGTGCCGGTTAGGCGTGCCTGGGTACGTCGATGGCTTAGGCGCTGGACTCGTCATCGGCCTTCCGCCGGTGTTGCAGTTTGGGAGACCGGACGTCGCCAGGACAGTCGGGAGGGAGGTTTTGTTAGGAAAGAAGAGGATATGCTTGGCGATTTCGGAACCGGCGGCTGGCTCTGACGTCGCCGGTTTACAAACCATCGCGACGAAAGATCCGTCGACTGGGGATTATATCGTCAACGGCGTCAAGAAGTGGATCACGAACGGACAATTTTCTGATTATTTCACCACCGCGGTGAAAATGCAAGACGGGACGTTTTCGTTGTTGCTCATAGATCGAGCGTGGGGCGGCGTGGACACGAAACCGATTAAAACGTCGTATTCACCGTCAGCGGGGACTGCATACGTGACGTACGAAAACGTTCGCGTGCCCAAGGAATATTTACTCGGGAAAGAAGGGAAAGGTTTCATGTACGTCATGTTCAATTTCAATCACGAGAGATGGTATATCGTCGCCGGCACAAACGCCGCGAATAGATTGGTTTTAGCCGAGTGTTTCAAATGGGCCAATCAACGCATCGTGTTCGGGAAGAAGTTGATCGAACAGCCGGTGATTCGAGGGAAATTGGCCATCATGGCCGCGCAGATTGAAGCAGTGCAGGCGTGGACGGAACAAATCACGCACCAAATGAACGTCTTGTCGCACGAAGAACAATCCGTAGTGTTGGCGGGTCCCATAGCGCTTCTGAAATTCTTTTGCACGCGCGTGGCGAATTTGGTCTCGGACGAGGCGTGCCAAATCTTTGGCGGACGCGCGATTACGAGAACTGGGATGGGACGCATCATCGAAGCGTTTCAGAAATCCAATAAGTTCGCGGCTATTCTAGGTGGCTCGGAGGAGATTATGGCTGATTTAGGTATAAGGCAAGCCATGAAACACATGCCGAACGCGCGATTGTAATAAATAAATATTAACTTCTCTCTTCTAAGTTTCTAATTGTTTCTCGTTTTTGAACAAATCAGCGCGGACCTCGCGCGACGACTTTGTTTTGCTCGACTACAAACAGCTCCTCTTCTTCCTCGCCCTCCATTTTAATCGCAGAGCGAGACGAAATGTTGCTTCTCGTTTCGTCGTCGTCGTCGTCGTTCTCAATCGGAGCTAACACTGTAGACACTCGTTCTCCTTCGACTCTATCCGGGTACTCGACGACGTAGTGTAACCCGCGACTTTCTTTCCTCTTCAAAGCCGATCGTAAAACTAAAGTGCCAACCGCTAATAAATTCTTCGCCTCAACTAGAGCTAAAGTAACCGTACCGTCGTCGTTGCCACTATTCAGCAACGCCGCTTCTTCCTCTTCATCGTCAATCAAACGTTGCAACGCTTTGAATTTGACCAAAGTTTCGCGCATGTCCTCCGTTCGTCGAACGATGCCGCACGCGCGCCACATGGAGAGTTGCACTTCTTTTCTCAAACTTTGCGCAAACGCGTCGCCAGATAAGAAGTCCTTCTTGACCATTTGACCGCGACGTTTGTTCGATTTCGTTTTGCGCGAGGAATTGAAAACATCGTAGTTGCATTTCAAATAGTCGTCCTCGTCCACAATATCCTCGAATTCATCTTCCAACAACTGCTTCAAACTTTCTTTTGATTTTCGCGTGGCAGTTTTAACCGCGCGTCGCGCAAATACGACGCCTTCGAGAAGCGAGTTCGAAGCTAAGCGGTTGGCACCGTGCACGCCCGTGCACGCGACTTCGCCACACGCGAACAAGCCCGAAAGACTCGTCTCGCCGTCTATGTTCGTCTTGACGCCGCCGCAGAGGTAATGTGCGGCTGGTCTCACTGGAATTCTTTGTTTCGTCATGTCCAAGTTGCGTTTTTTCAATTCTTTATAAATGCCGGGAAAATTTTTTGCGACGTCCTCGGCGTCTTTTTTCGTGATGTCGAGATAGACGCACGGCGAGTTATTTTTGCGCATCTCCGCGTGAATAGCTCGCGCGACGACATCTCTGGGCGCGAGTTCGTTTCGAATGTCGTAGTTCGGCATGAACCTCTCGCCGCGTTCGAAGTGCGTCCATAACTCGCCGCCGTGACCGCGAACGGCTTCCGTGATCAAAAATGCGTTTTCATTCTCGTCGAGTTTCTTCGCCGGCGATTTCGAGCTGTCGTTATCGGCGTACAAAGCGGTCGGGTGAAACTGCACAAACTCAAGATTTTCACACACGACGTTCGCGCGAGCAGCCATGCCGATACCGTCGCCGGTACACACGACCGGATTCGTCGTGGAAGGGAAGAGTTGACCGGCACCTCCGCAGGCCAAAAGGGTAGTGGAGGCGTAAAAGCGCACAATTTTTGATGCTTCTTCTTGATGTGAGTCGTCGTCGTTTTTGCCGCCGCTCGAAACGGCAACGGCGCCAACGCATCGTCTCTCCGTGTTAGAGGAGGAGGAGGAAGAAGTCATCAAATCTACGCACGCGTGATGTTCGTAAAACGTCACGTTTGGATGCTTCCTCGTCGCTTCCACCAACGCTCTCTCAACCTCTTTCCCCGTCATATCGTCGCAGTGCACAATCCTCGGTTTCCCGTGTCCTCCTTCGCGGCACAAGTGTAACCCTTGATACGCTCCCGTTTGAATATTTTGTTCTTCTTCTTTTTCTTTTTCTTTATTCTTCTCCTCCAGCTCCTCCGCCTTGGTAAACCTCGTCCCAATCTCCACCAACTTTTCAATCGCAGACTTCCCGTCCGCGCACAACGCTCTCACCGCTTTCTCGTCGCACAAATAATCCCCAGCCACGACGGTATCGTTCACGTGTTCATCGATCGTATCTAAATGCGAAATAACCGCGCTAATCCCGCCTTGCGCGTACGCCGTCGACGCTTCGTGCGCGACGGATTTCGTCACCACGGCGACTTTCCCGTGCTCCGCCGCTTCCAACGCGTACGATAACCCGGCGATGCCGGAGCCAATCACCTGTCACATAACGAGGCGTTTCGAGAGACACAGAGAGAGAAGATTTGTGAGTTATGAAAGAGTGACGATGCAAAAAGAAATGAACACTCCGTCGTCGTCTCTTTCGTCTTCTTCTTCTCCTTCGCGGAAGAATCAGATCAGAGAGGAAAAAACGCTTTAGTGAGACGATAACGCAGAGAAGACGACGAAGAAGATTTGCTACGCGACGACAGGTGCGCGTGTACTCCTCGACGACGACGGGTAAAGAAGAACGGACGGTGTTTTGTCGTTCTTCTTCTTTTCGTCGTCGTCGTCGTCGTACACCTCTCTTCTAAATACTACTTAATATAAAACGTACCAAGAAATCCGTCTCGACGATCGTCGCCGCCGATCTGTGTTCGTCCTCGCGGTCTTTGGACGTCATCGTCGTCCTCTTTCGAGTCTTCTTCGTGATCATCTTTTCTGTCTCGCCGTTGTCGTCGCTCTCGTCCATCGACCGTGGTTCGAGCACGCACGGTTCAAGAATCGCTCTCATCAAAGGCTCGCGCCCTTTTTTACGACGACGAGGACTTCTGTTCGTACTTTCGGGAGACGAAGACGACGACGATGAAGACGACGACGAATGGGCGATTACTCTTCTTCCCAAACGGGATGAAGAATGCTTCGTCGCAATCGAAGCTTTTTTCTTTCGAGAAGAAGACAAAGAGGAAGAAGAACTCGAGCACGCCGACGAGTGAGAGGACAACACGCGAAGAAGCGCATTTGCTAATGCCATCGCCGTGATTCTTACACCACGTGATACTATAAACTCTCTCTGCTACTAATAATAATATACTAACGTGTTGCTAAGAAGCGAGAGAGCTTAGTGACGGGAATTCTGTCAAAACTCTCTCTTCTCTCTTTGTGTTTTTATAAGAGAGCAAGTCAATAAAGAGAGAGAGCTCCTTCTCTGCCCGAAAAAGTTCGACTGTCTTTCTCTTCTGTGTCTGTGTGTGCTCTCAGAAATTAATCATAGCAGAAGCTCCTCGTGGACAAAAAAAAAAGCGTTACGCGTACG
>Ga0255775_1000769_pt1 | contig 31657 bp, 34 predicted proteins | sample 011ome_26_FD_179973 | JGI IMG/M metagenome (GOLD analysis project Ga0255775, IMG submission 179973) | Coastal salt marsh microbial communities from the Groves Creek Marsh, Skidaway Island, Georgia - 011511BT metaG (version 2) | ecosystem: Environmental > Aquatic > Marine > Intertidal zone > Salt...
CAAACTTTTGCCACGGGATTTAACACTTAATATGGACACTAACAAGCCTGATATGACAACAAGTATAAGTCCGCTATTTAAAACTATTAATCAAATAAGTAATATAACAAAATTTAACACAGACGAGTTTAGCACATGGCGTAGTGCTTTTAGAGAATGTGTAAAACTTAGTTCACGAGCAATAGACGGACAATTAGACGAAGAAACCGAGTTTAGATTAAATGCTTGGTGTAGTAGAGGAAAAGACAAACAGTTTGGAGATGCTGCGATTAACGGTGCTAATCACGGCAAAAAATATGGCGAATACGCTGCTAACAATCAAGAAAAACTTTACAAAATTAATGATTACAAATGGCTACGCAATCAATTTGATAAGTTCAAAAACAGTTTGTAATTTTTGTTGATTTGTTTTACTCTTTAAAGTATTATTCAAACCTTGGTGTAATGGCTTAGGCCATTTTCCAAAACTTACCCAAGCGTAGCCGTCGTGTTCATTGTTTAATTGGGGTATAAATTCTTCATTTACAACACAAAGATATGTATGAAATTTAAAATGTTCATCATTACTAATAAATGTTTCTAACGGAATTGCCTTTTTTACATCAGGCATAAATCCAATTTCTTCTTCAATTTCTCTTTGTAAGCCTTTCCAAGGAGTTTCTAAATCTTCATTTGTTCCGCCAACTAATCCCCATACATTATTTTGTCGACTTTTACATCTATGTAAAAGTAAAAATCTACTAGACTTTAAAGTATAAAAAAGTGCGCCACTACAAACTATGTTCTTCATATATATAGTTATGGATCAAGTAGTACTAGCCATGTTCCATGTGAATATTCACCTTCGTATGCTTGAATCCACTCTTCGCCAGTCCATGTATAAATTACACCTGTTGCTAAGTTCTTTTGATTAACACCGTTAGTGCTATCTGTTGAATCAATTACTGTGTGCCATCTAGCACCATCCCATTCTATTACATCATTAGCGTTTGCTACAAAGTCAGTGCCGTCGTTATTTTTCCAAGCGTCAGGCCCGTCATAAACATAGTTGTACGGTGTATCTCCTACATTTCCTCCTACATTTTCACTATTGTTTATAGGATCTAATACTAAAATTCTAAAACCTGCTACTTTATCTTCGGTAGGATTGTATTTTTGTGGTTCTACAATTTTGTCAAAACTAGTGTAAGAATTAGCATTTCTTGCTGGTCCTGAAATAACATCTCCAGTTGGTAATGTATCACTATCCCAAGAAATAGTAAGTTTTGTTTCATCTAATGGATTTATAGTTATATAACCTACAATGTAAGATCCTGTTACAGTTTGTAATCTAATTTGACTTAATCCAGCAGTGTATGTACCTGGATAAGTTTCTATAACATTACGCCAGTTTACTTTTCCTACTACAGATCTGTCTACTAATTGTGCTGTAGTGCCAATAACATACAATCCATAATTTTTAAATGTTGCTGCTATTGTACCTCGTGTATCTAAGTTAGCAGTGATATCTGTTTTAGTAGCAGGATCACTGTTGATGCTTGTTGTTTTAGTAAGTGGGATAGGTGTTTCAGCATACGCTTCTAATGTAGGCATAGATTGTCCTAAATCAACAGTGCCTTTTGTTTCGTCAAAAATGTTTGCTACAATTTGTGTAATTACGCCAAGTTTTTTAACTTTAGTTGGTGGTGATATAAATATTGGAGTGCTAAAGGAAAGTGTGCCTACGTCTATTTCGCTATCTACTCCAATAGGCTGTGTTCTATTACTAAACATAATTTGTTCTAAATATACAGTAGTCAAACTAGTCCAATCAATATAATTATCAGTAGTTTGTATTTCCAAACTAGGATTAAACATCATTAATATTTGCTCCATAATTTGTAATTTTTGATCCGTATTACTACTCCATATATCAAGGTTTACTCTAAGCAAATACGGAGTTGGCATTAATCTTTCTACAGTATAATTTTTACCTTGTGTGTTTAAATATTCTTCTCCGGCTTCGTTATATGCTCGTTCTCTTATGTTTACCTTTTCTACATAACTAGCATCAGCAAGACGTTCTCTATCAAGTTCTAGTCCTGTTATATAAACTGCCATTCTTGGCACACTAGGAAGTTTGTTTTCGCTATTATCTTTAATTATGTTAGCAACTTGCCTTGTTAAATCTCCGTAAGCTACTGGAATAGATTTTTCGGTACCGCTGCCATCTTTGTATTTGAACCCACTAATTAATCTAATTATTTGTGTTAAATATCTTTTAACTTGTCCGTCATAAAAATGTTGCATTAATTATCTGCCTTTGCTCGTAATGCTTTTGACAAACTTTGTCTTTCAATAACTTGTTCGCCGCCGATACTTGATGTAGTAGTATTATTAATAAAGGAAGTTTTTTGTGTTGAACGTGTATTTGTATTTGTAAGAGTCATTCGTACACCATCTTCAACTTTCAGCCAGCGTGAACCATCATACCTAAACAATCTATTAGGCATCATATCAGTTCGTAAAAAATAATCACCGTTAACATTTACACTTGGAAATGTTATGCCACTACCAAACGATTCGCCATTTGGAGCAATATTATCACCTAGTAAATATCCTTGATATCCTTCTCGAGTAGGAGTTTGAGAAATACGATCTACTAATAATCCTTGTTGCGAAGCATCAAGTGTTGTAATATCTGTTGTTACTAATTCCGGAGTGCCAGCGGCATCTACTTGTAACGTATAAAGATTTGAAGTATCATAACCTGACTTAGCAGCATCAGCTTCTGCTTTGGCAACTATAGCATTATTGATATTCATTTCAGTTTCAAATGTACTTAATACATCACGTAATGTATTATCAGCATCATCTCCTGCTGGTAAATCTAATATGTCACTAAATTCTTGTCCGTCGTATATTTGTTTTAATTTTACACGATATAAGTGTGGATACCAAGTTTGTGAAAACCCTTCTGCTGCTCTATTAACATCTTCTACTACATAAAAACGTTTTAATGCTACACTGTAATCATTTAGCGCATATTCGTCTAATAAATGAGGAAACTCTATAACATCGCCACTTAATATTTTTCTACCTAATGTTTTAACACTACTATTAATATGTATAGTCATAAACAAAGTATCGTTTTGTAAAAATAATCCAAACTGGCTTAAATTAAAATCTGTATCACTTACATTGTATATAGCACGTAATGTGTAAATATCAGGGTCATATTTTCTATCTCTGTTTTCTAAGAACACTAAATCTTGGATATTAGTTTCAGCAACAGCATCATATTGCGGTTGATCTGGAGTAGCATCAGATTCGTTAGGATTTTTTGGACCAAGGTATTTGTGTATGTTAATATCAGTGCCGCCAATACTGAATTGTTCATAGATAACTTTATCTAAAAATTCATAATCGGCTGTTTTGTTTGGTCTATATAATGATAAGCGTGGCATACGTATATTTAGCATAAATACTATTGGAGATTAATAATGGCAGATCTAGTAACACAAAAACAAGAAATATTTGATTATGTAAACGCTTTCCTTGGAGGCGGCATGGTTGATGTAGAGTTAGATCCTATACATTATGAAAGTGCTTTAACAAAAGCTCTATCAAAGTATAGACAACGAACAGAGCATAGTGTAGAAGAAAGTTTTGTATCGCTAGAACTCGAAGAAGATAGAAACAGTTATACGTTACCGCACGAAATTGAAGAAGTAAGACAAATTTATAGACGTAGTGTTGGCTCACGTACTGGCGGTGGCGATGGCGGAAGTTTGTTTGAACCTTTTAATTTGGCATACACAAATACATATTTGTTAGCAGCCAGTGGTGTTGGTGGTTTAGCTTCTTACGAATTATTTGCGCAAAGACAAGAATTAGTTGGACGTATGTTTGGTAGCTATATAGAATTTACTTGGAATAGTTCAACAAAATTATTAACAATTTTACAACGTCCTAGAGCACAAGAAGAAGTGCTATTATGGTGTTACAATTATCGTCCAGATAACCAATTATTAGCTGATTACAAAGCAAAACAATGGATAAAAGATTATACACTTGCTGGATGTAAATACATGCTAGGCGAAGCTCGTGAAAAGTTTGCCACTATAGCAGGCCCTCAAGGCGGAACTAGTCTAAACGGAGCAAGTCTCAAAGCTGAAGCACAAGCTGAGATGGAAAAATTAGATGCCGAAGTAGCACTTTCTTTAGCTGGCGGAACTGGCTATGGATTTGTTATAGGTTAAAGATCGTTGTCATGTATGTACAACTGAATTAAAGCATAGTGAAGAACTTTCATTAAATCTTTCCTATGATCATCCTTAGTGCCTTTTTTGCCATATCGATTAGAATACTTGTCTACATTGCCCATACAAAATCCGGTACCGTGACCACGCTCTATGATTACTTCGGTTGATTGAAATTTATTTTGCGAATAATGACCTTTGTATGTAGAATCAATATATTCTTTGAATTCTGCTATAAGATTATCTTCGTTAAACTTATAATCAATTGCCATTTTTGCGCTACTCCGTAAATATTAATTTATACTACTATAGCGTAAATTTGTTTATTTGTCAACCATTAAATACATAGTTAACTGCTATTTTGACGGTATTTTGCCCTATTTTCACTAAATACAAATAGCAACAAGATAACCCAATGAGGAGAAATTAAAATGGCATTGACATCACCAGGTGTACAGGTTAGCGTAATTGACGAGAGTTTTTATACTCCGGCTGAACCGGGTACAACACCACTAATTTTTGTAGCTACAAAACAAGATAAAGCAAATCCAGGTGGCACAGGAATAGCACCTGGTACTACTAAAGCAAACGCAGGTAAAGTGTATTTAATGAGTTCACAAAGAGAACTTGCTGAAACATTTGGCGATCCGCTTTTTTATACAGATGCTAGTAGTAATCCTATCCATGGCGGCGAGCAAAACGAATATGGTTTACAAGCTGCTTATTCATATTTAGGCGTAGCTAACAGAGCATATGTTGTAAGACCAGATGTAGATTTAGGTGCCTTGACAGGCAGTGCTACAGAAGTGACTGGCGATCCTGCTAATGGAGCATGGTGGTTTGATACTGACGACACAAAATATGGAATTTTTGAATGGAATGGCGAAGCAGCTAGTTCAACTAATGGTCAAACTTTTACAAACAAAGTTCCTTTAACAATTACTGATACAACTAAAGTTGTAGATTACTCAGGGGCAGATTACACGCCAAAAACTAGTGTAGGCGCTGTTGGAGATTATGCTATTGTTGCTGTAACAAACATTAATCGTTTGTGGTATAAAAACTCCGGCGGAACATGGGTAGAAGTTGGTTCTACAAATTGGATTGGTTCATGGCCATTTGCTGTAGGAAACACAGCAAATGCTGTAGGAAACACTGGTACTATTGTGTTTACTATCAATGGTGCTGCTACAACTGTTACTACAACAGGAACAACAATTAACCAAATCGTAAGTGATATTAACGCTGACGCAGGCGCAACATCAGCAGGTATTAGCGCAAGTGCAGCCGGCGGTGTACTTAACTTGTTCTATGACGGAACAGGTGGATTTGCCGCAGTAACAATGTCAACAACAAATGATGTTTTAACAGACGCAGGTATAACATCAGCAACATATCAAAGACCAACACTAGCAATTGATCCACATACAAATGTGCCAGCTTGGAAAACTAGAGATGCTGGTCCAAGACCAACAGGAAGTGTTTGGATTAAAACAACTAATCCAAATCTTGGTGCTTCTTATAGTGTAAAACAATGGAGTTCAACTTCAAGTTCTTGGTCAACAAGTTCAGCACCACTGTACGACAGCAATCACGCAGCATTAGCAGCAATTGATAGCACAGGCGGCGGAATGAATATACCAGCAGGAGCTGTCTATGTAAGAACTAATGTAGCTGAAGCAACTGTACCAGTAGCAAGTTCTCAACTTTATGTTAGACAATCAGCTGGCGCAACTACTGTTACAAGTGCTGCTATTACAGCAAGCACTTACACAGCAGCAGCTCATACATTTACATTAAGCGAGTCAACTGTAGGAAGTTCAGCAATGAGTTCGCCAGTTACAGTATCATTTACTGCTACAGCAGCAGTATCAGATGCTGATTTAATAGCCGGACAAATTAACGCCGCAGGACTTACAAATGTAAGTGCTACTGTAAACAGTAAAAATCAACTTGTTATTTCACACAGCAAAGGTGGAGAAATTAGAATTGTTGATGGTACAAATACACCAATGAATAGTATATTTACAGCATTTGATGCTACTATTCCAACAAGCACTTCTAATTTGTATTATGTACCTGGTACTTCAAGTGCTACTAATCCAAAACAATTTATGGCAAGTAACTGGAATGTATTAACATATACAGCAAAAGCAACTGCTCCGACAGCAACTCCTGAAACAGGTGCGCTATGGTATAGCAGTGTTGTAGACGAAGTTGATTTAATGATTCATAACGGAACTACATGGGTTGGTTATCATAACTATGATCATAACGGCGACGGAAACGTTGGCGGTTCGAGTGCTCTTGATCCAGCAGGACCAATTGTATCAGCTAGTGCTCCAACTGTACAAAGTGATAATACAGCATTAGTCGAAGGTGATGTATGGATTAGCACAGCAGATTTAGAAAACTATCCAAAAGTGTACAAATGGAACAGCGATACTTCAAAGTGGGTATTGTTAGATACATCAGATCAAACAACTGAAGCAGGTGTATTATTTGCTGATGCTCGTTATAACACAGCAGGTGCTAATAGTGGCACAGCAGGTGCTATTACTGACTTGTTGATTGCTGACTTCTTAGATCCAGATGCTCCAGATCCAGCATTATATCCAAAAGGCATGATTTTATGGAACACACGTAGAAGCGGATTTAATGTTAAGCGTTATGTGCGTGATGCTATAGATATTGATTCTACAAACCCTAGAATGTCTGATGCTTCGATGAGCGGATATTATGCTAATCGTTGGGTTACTGAATCACCTAACAACGCAGACGGTTCAGGTAGCTTTGGACGTAAAGCACAACGTAAAGTTATTGTAAAAGCTCTACAAAGCGAAATGAACAGCAACCAAGATATTAGAGATGACGAATCACGTATCTTTAACTTAATTGCTACACCAGGTTATCCAGAACTAATTGGTGAAATGGTAACACTTAACTCAGCTAGAGGACTAACAGCATTTGTTGTTGGAGACTCTCCAATGAGACTTAGCTCTAGTACAACTGATTTACAAAACTGGTCAACTAACGTTGCTCTCGCACCAGAGGACAATGATGACGGTCTTGTAACAAGTGATGAATATTTAGGTGTATATTATCCAAGTGGATTTACAAGCGATAACGCAGGTAACAATGTAATTGTTCCAGCATCGCATATGGCACTACGCACTATAGCATTAAATGACCAAGTTGCTTATCCATGGTTTGCTCCAGCAGGAACAAGACGCGGCGGAGTAACAAATGCTACTGCTACAGGATATATTGATAGCGAAGGCGAATTTGTAAGTGTAGCGTTGAACGAAGGACAGCGTGATACATTATACTCAAATAACGTTAACCCTATTACATTCCTAAACGGAGCAGGATTAGTTGTATTTGGGCAAAAAACAAGAGCAGCTAATGCTAGTGCGCTAGACAGAGTAAATGTCGCAAGACTTACAGTTTACTTACGTAGTCAACTTAAGAAACTTGCTAAACCATATATCTTTGAACCAAATGATAAAATCACACGTGATGAAATCAAACAGCAGGTTGAAAGTTTAATGGTAGAGCTTGTAGGACTAAGAGCAATTTTTGACTACTTAGTTGTATGTGACGAAACAAATAATACTCCTGCTAGAATTGATAGAAACGAGTTATATGTAGATATTGCTATAGAACCAGTAAAAGCAGTAGAATTTATTTACATTCCGCTACGTCTTAAAAACACAGGAGAAATAGCAGGTCTTTAAAAATAGTGGGGCAGCGCAAGTTGCCCCTATTATGATAAATACTTGTGAATAGGAGTAATAAATGGCAATCTCATCTTTATCAAAACTAACAGTTCCATTAGCAACAAGTGACAGCGCAAGCAGTCAAGGTTTGCTTATGCCAAAACTTCAATATCGTTTTCGTGTTACACTAGAAAACTTTGGAGTTTCAACACCAACAACTGAATTAACAAAACAAGTTATGGACGTTACTAGACCAAACTTAACTTTTGAAAACATGGAAATTCCTGTATACAATAGTAAAGTTTATCTAGCAGGTAAGCACACATGGAACCCACTATCATTAAATTTACGTGAAGATATTAACAACAACGTACAAAAATTAGTTGGTGAACAACTACAGAAACAATTTGACTTTATGGAGCAAGCAAGTGCTAACAGTGGTCAAGATTACAAGTTTGTTACACGTATTGAAATACTCGATGGCGGTAACGGAGCAACTGGAGTACAAGTATTAGAAACTTGGGAATGTTATGGTTGTTTCATCACAGAAGCAAACTACAACAGTTTAGCATATGCCAACAACGATCCGGTAAATGTTACACTAAGTATTCAATATGACAACGCAATCCAAACTCCAGAAAATACTGGGTTAGGAACAGCAGTTGGCAGAACACTAGGAACAAACGTAACTGGCGGCGGCTAATAAAAATTAGAAGATTGCCAATTAATTTAGGAGTATATTTTTTTAATATACTCCTTTTTTATTTTCTACGCAGTTAATTAATAGGATAAATACAATATGGCTAATCCGTTCTCAGGTTTTTTTGATAATTTAATTAGTGGTGCTTTGAGTCCAAAAGGAAACTTAGCAGACTATCAACATGCGAGTCGTATATATGTTGACGGCAATATGCGATTGGCTCCTAAACTACCTCATCTATTCCATGTGGTTTTAAATATTGATCCTAATATACCTATTAGTTCAAACGATGCTCTTAACAATACTGTAAAAAGAGAAATAAATGTACTGTGTAAGTCAGTAGATTTGCCTAATTATAATGTAGATGTACAAGTTTTAAATCAATATAATAGGAAAAAAGTACATCAAACTGCTGTAAACTATGCTCCGGTAAACATGACATGGCATGACGATAATGCTGGATTAACAAATTTTTTATGGAAAAGTTATTTTAATTATTATTATAGTGATGCTAGTCATACACAGCCAAATGGCACATCTCCTGAAATTCATGATCCAGCTTTACTAAGGATTGATAATAAAAATAATGCGTACAGTAATGGTGAAAACTTTGATTATAGATATGGTTTAGATAGACCAGGAAAAAGCAATAACTTTTTTACTAGTATTCAAGTATTCCAATTACACCCAGAAAACGGACAACCTACTAATACTAGCTTTACATATTTTAATCCACTCATCGAAACATGGAATCATAATAGTGTAAATATCGAAGGCGGTCAATTTAAAGAAAACACAATGAGATTTTCTTATGAATCAGTAGTAATGGATAGACATTTAACACAACCAGGTGTAAATCCAAAAACATTTGGTGAAGGTAGATATGATACTGTATCAAGTCCTCTTACAATACAAGGCGGTGGCGGCAGTAGTTTCTTTGGCACTGGCGGTGTATTAGCAGGCACAGAATCTACAATTAATAACCTCCAGCAAGGTAATGTATTGGGCGCACTTATTACAGGAGCAAATACTTTTAGAAATGCTCAAAATTTATCCTTTGGTGGACTTATTACTGAACTAGCAACAGGTATAGAAAATGTAGCTGTAAACCAAATAAACAATACAAACTTTCCTTCCAACAACAACCAAAATCAAACACAAGCACTTCCAAAGGTATTTTAACAATGACAGATATAGTAAATACAAATGTAGCTTTAAATGATACTATTGTTAAAAGCAAAGAATTCTTTTTTAATTACGAAAAAGAAGCAATTAGTTATCCTAGTAATCAAGTAGATGCTGTAGTAGGGTTTTTTGAGTCAAGAGGATTTGAAAAAACTGCTGCGATATCAACTGCTACAATTTTATTAAGACAAGCAAAAATTGACAATGTAAAAGTTATGGAATTGTTAGATCAATTAAAAAGTTTTGACGATGTAAAACTTAACAACCTTATTGGCGCAATTTTAAACACTAATAGAAGTGCTATTAGCAAACTGGGATTTGTTACTGAACCTACAGAAGAAAATGTAATTACTCGTAACATAGTGGTATAATGGCAAAATATGCTCAAGGCAAATACACCGTAAAAAATAAAGAAAAATATCTCGGTAACAGACAGCCAACTTACAGAAGTAGTTGGGAATTTGCTTTTATGAAATTTTGTGACGAACATCCTAGTGTAGCCAAATGGGCTAGTGAAGCTATTAAAATTCCTTATAGAAATCCATTTACTGGAAAACAAACAATTTATGTTCCAGACTTTTTTGTTGTGTATGTTGACAGAACAGGCAAGCAACATGTAGAAGTTGTAGAAGTAAAGCCATACAACCAAACAGTAAAAGAAAAAGCTCGCAGTAAACACAATCAAGCCCACTGGGCATTGAATCAAGTAAAATGGGCTGCGGCAAATGCTTATTGTAAACAAAATGGTATGAAGTTTAGAGTGGTAAGTGAAAATGATATTTTCCACTCTGGTCGTAGAGGATAAATAATAGTAGTATATAATGGAAACTACTATGACTAAAAAACTTGAAGATTTGTTAAATTTACCAGATGCTAAGGAAATGATTGCAGAAGAACAATCAAAAAAAGCACAAGAAGCAATCGTAGAACAAGAAGATACTATTCGCGACATAGCTGAGTTTGATAAAATTAATTCTGCTTTGCCACAAGTTAAAGGACTAGGTGAACTAGCAGACAAAGAATTAAACGAGGTATCTGAAAAAGCAATGCAAGCATATGAAGACCTTATGGATTTAGGTATGAACGTAGAAAGCCGTTATAGTGGTAGAGTTTTTGAAGTAGCTGGCACTATGTTAAAAACAAACCTTGATGCTAAAGTTGCTAAGTTAGATAAGAAACTAAAAATGGTAGAATTACAACTTAAAAAAGAAAAACTAGACAAAGATAGCTTTAGCCCAACTGGTATTACAGAAGGCGAAGGCTATGTTGTAACAGATAGAAATAGTCTATTAGAGCGTCTTAAAGCAGTAGATAAAGATAAATAACATATAACAGGACTATAACAATGAAAAAATTTAGTGAATATCTAACTGAAACACATAAAGTATACCCTTTTAAAATTGGTATTGCTGGCGATCTTCCAGAAGGTTGCGAAGACAATCTAAAAAGATGTTTAGAAAAATTTGCTGTAAAAAGTTTATCAGCAGCAAAGAAAACACCAATACAGGAACGTCCTTTAGATTTTCCACAACTGGAAAACATTGATGTACGTTACTACGAAGCAGAATTACAGTATCCAAGCACACCTGATGCTATTCAAGAATACATTGGTAACTGCTGCGGAGTTGAACAAAGTAATATTATCGTTAGAAGTCCAACTGATCCTAGAGAAGAATATCAAGAAAAGAAAGAAGATAAAGAATACGAACCAATGCTTACAACTGAAGAATTGGATGCTATGCCCGCACAAGAACAAGTAGGCGGACAACGTATAATGGATCTATTAAAAGAATTAGAAACAGCACGTAAAGAAAGAGACGATGCTCAGCCAGGTTTTGAAATGGAAAAACCAGCGCAAGATTCTACAAACACAGAAAGCGTAGTAGGGAGCTAAAAATGAGTAACATGCTAGATATATTAAGAAACTTTGATGCTGTTGAAAAATCAGTAGCAGAATGTCCACCTGAAATGGACGGACAAATGGGCGCAGCACCAGCGCCTGGTATTAACATACAATTGGATAATGCTGGTCAAATGGCACAACTACTTCAAGCGTTACAAGCAGTTCAGCAAGGTGAAGCACAAGAAGAAGAAGTTGAAGAATACGATAACGAGCCAGAAGAAGAATACATGGATCTAGATGCTGTATTACCAAGCGGCGACGATCTTCATAAAAAGAAAACAATGCACAAGGCACAAGCAATGGGCGACAATCCAATGGCAATGGAAAGCATTAAAGATCGTTTATGGGCAGCACTTAATGAAAAGAAAGCAAAGCCAGACTTTTTAGATATGGATAAAGACGGCGACAAAAAAGAGCCAATGAAAAAAGCCATTAAAGATAAAAAAGCAAAAAAAGGCAAGGTGCCTCCACAGTTTAAAAAATAACGTATCCCCCCAGATACTTCAATAGCGCCTGATGGCGCTATTTTTTTGAATAAATATTATTATGGCAACATCATTAGACGGCGTATTAATAAAAAAAGCCAATAAACAAGAACAATATAGTGAAGAACAAATTGATCACTTATTGAAGTGTATGGATCCTGATACAGGGTACTTGTACTTTGCTGAACATTTTGCTAATATTCAACACCCAGTACAAGGCAAATTGTTATTTGAACCTTACAAGTATCAACTAGGTTTATTAGAAAGCTATCATAAGTATAGATTTAATATTAACATGATGCCTAGGCAAACAGGTAAAACTACATGTGCCAGTATCTATTTAACATGGTATGCTATGTTTACTTCAGATCAAACTATATTAATTGCTGCTCACAAATATACAGGTGCTCAAGAGATAATGCAACGTATTCGTTATGTATACGAAACATGTCCTGATTTTATAAGAGCCGGTGTTACTAGTTATAACAAAGGAAGTATCGAATTTGAAAATGGCAGTAGAATTATAAGTCAAACAACGACAGGAAATACAGGACGTGGTTTATCTATCTCGTTATTATATTGTGACGAGTTTGCGTTTGTACAACCGAATATTGCCGAAGAGTTTTGGACATCAATTTCTCCTACACTAGCAACAGGTGGTCGTGCTATTCTTACAAGCACACCAAACAGTGATGAAGATACATTTGCTACAATTTGGAAACAAGCAGAAGACAAGTTTGATGAATACGGCAATGAAAATGACACAGGACGCAATGGCTTTCATGCTTTCCGTGCAGATTGGTGGGAACATCCAGATAGAGATGACAAATGGAAATCTGCTGAAATTGGACGTATTGGCGAAGAAAAATTTAGACGTGAATATGGCTGTGAATTTCTTGTTTTTGATGAAACATTAATTAACAGTATTAAACTTTCTGCTATGGAAGGTATAAATCCTACACTAAACATGGGGCAAGTACGCTGGTATTCAAAAATTGATCCGGATAAAAACTATGCTGTAGGTTTAGATCCTAGTATGGGTACAGGCGGAGATTATGCTGCTATACAAGTTGTAGAATTACCAACTTATAAACAGGTAGCTGAATGGCAGCACAATATTACTGCCATACCTGGACAAATAAGAGTACTTAAAGATATTTGCCAATACTTAGCAGACCAACGCGGCAGTGATAATGGTGTATATTGGAGTGTTGAAAACAATGGAATTGGAGAAGCATGTTTACTCGTTATAAACGATTTTGGGGAAGAGAATATACCAGGACTATTTGTGTCTGAACCTATTCGCAAAGGACATGTACGTAAATTTAGAAAAGGTTTTAACACTACACATAGCAGCAAAGTTACAGCATGTAGCCGATTGAAAACAATGGTTGAAAACGATCAATTGATTGTTAAGAGTAAACCTTTTATAAGTGAACTTAAAGGATATATTGCTCAAGGTAGTAGCTATCAAGCAAAGCCTGGTATGACCGATGATTTAGTTAGTAGTATGTTACTAGTTCTACGCATGATAAGTGTAATGAAAGACTGGGATCCTACGATATACAATACCTTTACACAGATGGAAAGTGGCTATGATAATGACTACGAATTGCCCATGCCTATCTTTGTAAGTGGCAACTATTGATAAATACTTTACTATGAACAAATTTGATAATTTTGCAGTTGATTTATTTAACAAAATAAGAGGACGTTTTCCAAACGTATCTATCGGTGATGAAAATGGAAAAGTCACTAATGTTCCTAAAGAAGCTAGATTCTTTGATTTTGGATATAAAATTGAAAATATAGATTTAGGAAAAGTTAGCGTGGCACTTGATGAAGAAAATGGTGTTACAATCATTGTTGGTAAAGATATTGTAGAAGGACAAGTAGAGTCAATACAAGACAACTGGTACAACTTTTTAAAAGAATTACGCATCTTTGCCAAAAAACGTATGCTCAAATTTGATGTAAGAGATATTAATAAATCGAATTTAAACAAAAGAGATTATGAATACTTAGCGCAGAATCGCCCCGGAGAAAACACAATGTCAGAATCTAAAATGTATGGTAACGAAACACGAAGTTATCAAAAAATTGGAAAAGCAAGAATAGCAATTAAGCATTCTGCGCCAATTAATTTAGAAAATACTAATAGTAGAACTAGTAAAATTGGTTCAATTTATATTGAATCACCAACTGGTGAACGTTTTAAATATCCTTATAAACATTTAGCAGGCGCTAGAGCTATGGCATTACATGTTAATGAAGGCGGTCATATGTATGATGATTTTGGCAAACACATCTCCGGGTTGTCAGAAGAAATGTCAAAATTGCGCAAGTTTAGCCAATACATGAATCGCAGTAGTGTAATGGCAGAAACATTAGAAGGCTATACAGATATTGTAAAAGGGCGTATCAAAGAAGTAAGACAAGAAATACAAAACTTACAAAAACCAGGCTACTATAAAGAAGCAAGTGAAAATTATGAAGTTGCTGTCATGGAAGAAGTTCCAACTGATGTATCCGATGCATGGGTTGATCAACTTACTATCAAACAGTTTAACGAAGAATTAAAAGATGTGTTTCCATACATTTATAACTTAGTAGGCACAAATGTTGTAGAAACAATGGACCTAGACGATATTTTAGATGAAGGCTACATGAAAGGCTATAGCAAGTATCATTGTGAAGATTGCGGATGCCAAATGCATAACTGTAAACCAGATTGCGATTGCTCACATGATTCACATGACGAAACTGGTTCGTGGTGGAGAGATGCAGATGGCAACGGTGTTCCTGATGCATTTGAATCAACAAACAAGGTTGACTACGACAGAATTGTAGAATTAGCAATTGACAAATTAATGGGTCAGTTTGCTGAAGAAGTAAACGAAGCAAAAGCAAGACCAGGATATTGCTCAGACGATTGTTGTGGCGCAGATGTAAAAGCAGAAGATTGCACATGTGCTCCAACATGTAAGCATTGTGATTGCAATGCAACCAACGAAGCAAAAGAAAAGCCAAAAGGTTCGTTTGAACCACACCCTGGTGCTTTTGACTGGGATGCTAACATGGATGATGACGATGATGATGAAAAAGAAGCATATTCACCAGGCGATGAAAACGAAGAAGGAATGGTAAGCAATTGTTGCGGCGCTCCGATTATGGATGTTTATGACGGGCATGGTAGATGCTCAGATTGTAAAGAAATGGCAAGTGCTGTTCCAGAATCAAACGATGATACAATGGATGTTAAAGTAGGTCCACAAGGCATGGAACCAATGGATAAAGAACCAGAAAAAGAAAAGACCCCAATTGGAGAGTTTATTCTATCTTACTTTGATAGAGAAAACGGAACTTTTCCTAAAGGCGAAACAGCAGTTCTTACTATGGTGGAAAAAGAGTACGGTGAACAATATGTAGAGCCAGCTGCTAAATTTATTAAAAAAGTAGAATCAATGATTATGGCTCGCCAGGCAGAGCAACAGACAAGATATCCAGAAACAGAACTAGCAAAACAAGGCGAAGTTGATGAACGTTCACAATTTGAATTATACAGAAATAGCATCGTATTGTATGATCCAACTACAATGGAAGTGAAAAGAACATATCCATTAGGTCATGGTAAACGAGCAAGCGCAGACGCAGAAAAATTAGACTTAATTGCTACTGACGGTGCTAACTATATGGAACTTGTTAGAGACAAGAAACGCATGGCAGCACAAGATACTGAAAAACCAGCAGAGCTACCAAAAGCACAAGAACCAAAGAAACCAGGCGCATTAGATAGAATTAAATCGTTAGCTGGTTTAAACTAATCAGCTAACTTTTTGAAATTATTGTCAAAAAAACACTTGACAATGATAAATAAATTGTGTAGTATAATAACTGTGCTACACATTAAAGGCACATAGAACATAGGCAATATATAAGGAGGCATAACTATGGCATCATTAGCAGAAATTCGAGCAAAGCTCAAAGAACAAGAATCACGCACAAGCGGTAATTCTAACAGCGGCGGCGATAACGCAATTTACCCATTTTGGAATATGAAAGAAGGCGAGCAAGCAACGCTACGCTTTTTACCTGATGGCGACGAATCTAATACTTTCTTTTGGAAAGAACGCTTGATGATTAAACTACCATTTCAAGGTATTAAAGGTGAAACCGATTCACGTCCAGTACAAGTACAAGTTCCGTGTATGGAAATGTACAGCGAGTCTTGTCCAATTTTACAAGAAGTACGTGGCTGGTTTAAAGACGCAAGTCTTGAAGACATGGGTCGTAAATATTGGAAGAAACGTTCATACATCTTCCAAGGTTTTGTTGCTGATGATCCACTTAAAGAAGATTCTCAACCAGAGAATCCAATTAGACGTTTTATTATTGGTCCACAAATTTTCCAATTAATTAAGGCAGCACTTATGGATCCAGACATGGAAGAATTACCAACAGATTATACTGCTGGTGTAGACTTTCGTTTGTCAAAAGGAACAAAAGGTGGTTATGCTGATTACGGCGCAAGTAATTGGGCACGTAGAGAACGTCCACTAAGTGATAGCGAAATGAGTGCTATTAATACAAACGGGTTGTTTAACTTAAACGACTTCCTTCCTAAAAAGCCAGATGAAGTTGGCGTAAAAGTCCTTACTGAAATGTTTGAAGCAAGCGTAGACGGTGAAGCATATGACGCTGAGCGTTGGAGCCAATATTTCCGTCCAAGCGGAATGGCAGCACGTACAGGTGATCCGCAAAATAGAGCACCAGCACCAGCACCAGCACCTGCTCCGGCAGCTCCTGTAGCAGAAACTGTAACTGATACAGGCTGGCAAGAACCTGCTCCAGCAGCAACGCCAGAATCTGCTCCTGCTCCAGCAGCAGAAGAAACAGGTGGCGCTCAAGACATTCTTGCAATGATCAGAGCACGTCAAGGTCAATAATAGAAAGGGCTTCGGCCCTTTCCTACACTTTTTAGAATAGGAGATATATATGGCTACTAAGGCATTCGATCCTAGTAAGTTCCGAAACTCATTAACAAAATCTATTAAAGGTATGAGTGCAGGGTTCAATGATCCACAAGACTGGATTAGCACAGGCAACTTTGCACTTAACTATCTGTTAAGTGGTGATTTCCGTAAAGGTATTCCATTAGGTAAAGTTAGTGTATTTGCTGGCGAAAGTGGCGCTGGTAAATCTTATATTGTGTCTGGTAACATTGTGAAGTCAGCACAAGAACAAGGTATTTTTGTTGTACTCATTGACACGGAAAATGCTCTCGACCAATCATGGTTAGAAGCGTTAGGAGTTGATTGCGATGACAGCAAACTACTCAAACTAAACATGGCAATGATTGATGATGTTGCTAAAACTATTAGTACATTCATGGATGACTATCGTAGTATGAACGAAGAAGATCGTCCTAAGGTGTTGTTTGTAGTTGACTCGTTAGGCATGCTTATGTCACCAACTGAAGTTAATCAGTTCGAAGCAGGTGATATGAAAGGTGATATGGGTCGTAAGGCCAAAGCACTGAAAGCACTTGTTACTAACTGTGTGAATATGTTTGGCAGTTACAATGTAGGCATGTGTGTTACTAACCACACTTACGCATCACAGGATATGTTTGATCCAGATGATAAGATTAGTGGCGGTAGCGGCTTTGTATATGCTAGTTCAATGGTTGTTGCCATGAAGAAACTAAAACTCAAAGAAGATGCTGATGGTAACAAAACTAGTACAGTAAATGGTATTAGAGCAGCGTGTAAAGTTATGAAAACACGTTACGCTAAACCGTTTGAAGCAGTACAAGTAAAGATTCCATATGAAACAGGTATGGATCCATATTCAGGTATGTTTGATTTGCTTGAAGCAAAAAAACTACTTGAAAAACAAGGTAATCGCTACAAGTATATTGATAGCGCAGGTGTAGAAACATTAGAATATCGTAAGAATTGGACAGGTGACAAACTCGAAATGATCATGGCCGATTTACCGGCAAAAGAACAACAAATGGTAAATATCGCTAACGCAACCGAAGAAGTTGTGATTGATCATAACGAGGAGTTAGCCGAGAATGAATGACGAACAAATTGTAGATATATGGAATTTATTTAAAAATTATATTGATAAAAAACATGTAGAAACAATAGCAGAAAAGTTTATTGATTTATTAGCAGATTATGGAATAGATGATATTTCATTCAAGGATTGCCTCGGACACGACAAAGACCTTGATGCTGCTATTTTATATTATTTAGACTTGGATGCTGATGTAGATGACTACGACGAATACGAGGATGAGTAATGGGATGGTACAGCCGAGTAAGTAGAAACATTGGTGAAATTCCTTCAGCAATACAATACTTCGAAACTGAACTTAACGCAGCAAAAGCAGAGTGTAAGTTAGTTGGCAACGTTGAAAAAGCAGCATCACAAATGCCTGGTATCGTTGAACACCGCTTTAATCAGTTACAAGAAATTGAAGCAATTTTAAATTACTTAAATATTGAGCTACGTAAATTGCGTAGCTCATTTTTTCGTAAATATCTTGAAAACTATCAACGGGCACTGTCTAGTCGTGACGTAGAAAAATACGTTGACGGCGAGGCAGATGTCGTTGATTATGAAAAAATTATTAATGAGTTTGCGTTATTGCGTAACAAATGGTTAGGAGTATTAAAAGGTCTTGATCAAAAGCAATGGCAAATTACAAATGTTGTCAAACTCAGAGTAGCTGGAATGGAAGACGCATCTTTGTAAATACTGTATGTTAACAGTAATACTTCCAGCAGCAGGAAAAGGTACAAGATTAAATTTACCTTATCCAAAAGAAATTTTACGCTTGGATAAAAATCAAGCATTAATTGATTATAGTTTTGATTTTTTTAAAGACTATAATAGAAATGAAGTTGAATTTGTAGTTGTAATAAACGAATACAAAACTGAAATTATAGAATACCTGTCAAAGTACAAAGACAAATATAATATTAGCTTTACATTTCAAAATCCAAATGAACTAGAATACACTGGTGCGATTAAGTCAGCATCGCATTTGTTTGGCAATTATAATGTAGTACTATTACCTGATACTATTTTAAAACTTAAACAAAATGCTAATTTATATGATACTGTTGTAAAGCGTTTAAATGCTAACAGATTTGTTTTCTTTTATAAAAAAGAAACTGATCCACTAATGTTATCAACTAAAGGCGCATTACAAGTAGATAATAATTTCATTAAAATATATGAAGATAAACCGCAATCAAATTTTAATCAGTTTAACGCATTTTGGTGTAGTTTTGCTTTCCAAAAAAATGCGTTTTCTGATGCTATGTCATTTATGGAAAAAAGTACTCTAAAACAAAATTTTAATGTAAAGGATATGTTAACAACTCCGTTCTATAATAGTGAAGGAATAGAAGTAGAAGATTATATCGATTTAGGAACATGGCCTGAAATACGAAGACTATTACAAGAACATAAGGATAGTATATGAAATTTTATATACCTATTGATTTTTATAGTAGATATAGTTTTAGATCTCGAGGACATCTAATGTTAGAAAACATGGATAGCTCACATGGCTTTGTAACGAATATTGAGGAAGTAATAGGTGATGATCTATATGTGTTTGGAAAAAACTTTGGTGAAAAAGAGCTTGATCATTGTATAAAAAATAATATAAATTTTGTAATAGATATATCTGATTATAAATTTCATAAAAATAAAATAAAAAACTTATATGAAGAAAGCAGTAAATACTGTAAAAAATTTGTAGCAACATGTAAATTTTTAGCACAATCAATTGAAAACATGTTTGATAAAGAATGTGTTGTTATTCCTGATCCAACTGAACGCAAAAAAGGTACTCCTGAAATAAAAATAATAAACCCTAATGATAAAATAAAATTAGTGACTTATGGCGCTCATAAAAATTTACGATCAGTTGATTTTACAAGGATAGTAGAGTCTTTACAAGAAGTGCATAAAAATATAAAACTTAAAGTTATATGTAATAATCCAGTTTTTGGTCCTGTAGAATTTGTAGAATGGAACTTTGAAATACAAGAAAAAATTGTTAATGAAGCTGATTTTGTTCTTATACCAATTGATTACGAAGATAAAAAAAGAAATTACTTACGTAGTAAAGGAAATAACAGACCTATAGATGCTATTCAGCAAGGTAAGTATGTAATAACAAGCGACACAATACCAAGTTATAGAGATTTAAAACCTTTTTTATGGGCTGGAGATCTTACACTAGGATTAGAAGATGCTATAAAAAACCCGGCTAAAGCCTACCGTAAAGTAAGAAAAGGCCAACAACATATTGATATATATTATACACCTAGTCATGTAGCACAAATGTGGTTAGAATTAGAAAGAAGTATTTAATGGCAGTCTCACGAAAATATCTCCAAGATTTAAGAGTTTTACATAAGACTCACAATTTTGGAGGAGGTAAAAAGTTAGACCAAGCATTAAGAAAAGTATTAGATACTGGTAAAGTAAAATCACTTTTAGATTTTGGATGCGGCCAAGGACATATGTCAAATGCTATAAAAAATGAATATCCTGATATTAAACTTTACTCTTACGATCCTGTTACAAACCCAATAGTGTTGCCAGACAAGGTTGACATGATTATTAGTAGCGATGTATTAGAGCATATTGAACCAGAGCTGCTTCAAGAAACGTTAGAAGATTTATTTAACAGAGTTACCAAATATCAATATCATTTAATAGCATGTCATCCTGCTAAGAAAATATTACAAGATGGACGAAATGCTCATTTAATTGTTGAACAACCAAAATGGTGGAAGAAAAAATTAGGTCAATTTCGTTGGAAGATTTCTCATGAAAATATCAAAGAACGATATGTTGAAAAATACGATTTAAATATAGTAAAATACATTACAGTGATAAAAAAATGAAACAAGTTTATAATTATTGGATGCCAGATACTGACATTCACTTTGAACGTCTTATAACAAAAAGAATAAAAAAGGGTGGTCCGCCTGAATACCAAGATGATGTACGCACTGAAGCTTACAAGTATGTTACAGATTTTGATGTAGCATTAGATGTAGGTGCTAATGTAGGACTATGGGCAAAGCCGTTATGTAAAGAGTTCAAACAAGTAATAGCATACGAACCTCTTAAACAAGTATATACTTGCTTAGAAAAAAATGTATTTGGATTACCTGTAAAAATAAACAGACACGCACTGGGTAATATAAACGGCAAAGTTGAAATGGTGTTTGATGAAGAAAATACAGGCGGCAGTTTTGTCAGCGAAGTTGGAACTGGGTCTATTAATATTAGACGTTTAGACGATTTAGATATACCTAAATTTGGATTATTAAAAATTGACTGCGAAAGACACGAACTAGAAGTATTACAAGGCGGCATAGAAACAATATTAAAATACAAACCAATTATTGTGTGTGAGCAACAAGCTGATACAAAAGAATGTGCTGGACGCTTTTTAAAGTCTTATGGTGCAAAAGAAATTACTAATGTCAGAAAAGACTATATCTTCGGATGGTAACAAGTAAATACCTACATGACGACAGTATTTGTATCTGGTGGTTTTGATCCACTACACTCAGGACACATTGAATATTTCAAAGCAGCAAAAAAATTAGGTGATACTTTAGTTGTTGGTTTGAATAGCGATCCGTGGTTAGAACGCAAAAAAGGCAAAGCATTTATGCCTTTTGAAGAACGTGCTAAAATTATTGAAAATTTAGAAGTAGTTAACAGCGTTATGTTAGTCCCTGATGACGAAACAGGAGGAACTTCTAAAGCAATTGGAGTTTTGATACAAACTACTACTGATAAAATAATTGTTGCTAATGGTGGAGACAGAATCGACGGAGATATACCAGAACAAAAAACATACGGAGATCATCCTAATGTTGAGTTTGTATTTGGTGTTGGAGGCGAAGATAAGAAAAATAGTTCAAGCTGGATTTTGTCAAACTGGGAAAAGCCTGTTACATACAGAGATTGGGGCGAATACAAAGTATTAGATCGCAACGGAGAATGGCAAGTTAAAGAACTTACATTTTACGAAGGCAAAGCATTAAGTGATCAAAGACATTTTAAACGCAGCGAACATTGGCATGTCGTAGACGGTGTTATCAATATGTTTTTAGAAGACAAACAAGGTAACAAAACTAGCACCTTGCTAGTTCCAGGAGACAGCATAGACATTCCACTTGGTTGGTGGCATAAAGCAGTAAACATAGATAACAAAAACGCTAAAGTTATTGAAGTTTGGCTAGGACAAGAATTAACGGAGAAAGACATTGAGCGAAGAGATTAGAGTATTTGTAGGATACGATACAAGAGAAGACATTGCATACAGAGTATGTAAGCACAGTATTGAATCGTTGTCTACTGTTCCTGTCAAGATAGAACCCTTGATACAAAAAGATTTACGGAAAGCAGGTATATACACACGCGAAGTAGATCAATTAGCAAGTACTGAATTTACGTTTACAAGATTTTTAATTCCTCATCTTTGTAATTTTAAAGGCTGGGCTTTATTTGTAGATTGTGACTTTGTGTTTAAACAAGATATTAGACAATTGTTTGCCCAAAAAAATAATAACTTTGCTATTATGTGTGCCCAACATGATTATACGCCAAAAGAAGGCACAAAAATGGATGGTCAACAACAAAGTCAATATCCAAGAAAAAACTGGTCTAGTATGATGTTAATTAACTGCGAACATCCAGCTAATAAAATTGTAACCGCTGACTTTGTTAATGATCCACTTAAAACTGGAGCATTTTTACATAGATTTAGTTGGTTGCCAGATAATCTAATTGGCAAAATCAGTCATGAATGGAATTGGTTAGTAGGTTGGTACAAAGAACCACAGGATGGTAGACCACAAGCATTACACTACACCGAAGGCGGTCCTTGGTTCAAAGAATATAAAAATTGTGAATATGCTACTGAATATTATTCCATGGAAAGAGATTACCTCTTAAAGGAAGTCGAGGATCAAAAAAAAAGACTAGCGCATTAAGAGAAAAGCCTGCCACATTAACTGATCTTTCTTATCCAAAACGTACTATGGAAATTTTAGATCTTACTACTAAAACTATAATTGATCCTTATGAGTATGTTTGGAAAACAAAAAAAGAATTAAGAAGTAAATGGAAGGAAGATACTGTGGGTATAAAAGTAGCAGCTATAGCACCAAATGCTGAAGATTTTAATCTAGCAAAAAAAGGTGTAGATTATGATCCGTATCTAACTGATTTTATTACAGGTTGTGGTGGGTATTTAAGCACATTTGAATACGAAAAAAATAACAAAAATCCACTAGTCATAAGAGGACTTGGAGGCGGCGGCCAAAAAGCTCTTAAACATTGTGTTGAAAATAATAGAGATTTTTATGCTATTGATACTGGTTACTTACAACCAAGTACAAAAAAAGAGTATCATAGAGTAACTTTCAACGCTTTACAAAATATGGGTCCTCTTATTGAAAGAGATTTTGATCGTCTTTCACGTTTAAGATGGAAATATAGGAAGCGAAAGAATCCAGGTGAAAATATATTAGTATGTCCACCTAGTGAAAAGGTTATGAAATATTATGGAGAAGATATTAATGTATGGATGCAAAACACTATTGCCAAAATAAAAAAATATTCTGATAGACCTATTGTTATTAGACAAAAACCAACACGTAGAGAAAGAGTTACAACAGATACAATTTGGAATGCGTTAGATGATGCTTATTGTTTAGTTACATATAATAGTATCGCTGCTAGTGAAGCTATTCTAGCTAATGTACCAGCAATAGCATTAGCTCCTAACGCTGCTTCCGTAATATGTGAAACACGAATAGAACAGATAGAATTTTTACAAAAATATCCTAAGGATTTAGTAGAAACATTTGCTGCTCATTTGTCTTATTGCCAATTTACTAGTCCCGAGCTTCGTAATGGAACAGCTTGGAGAATATTAAATGAAAGTAGTTAGTTATTTTAATGTTGTTCCTACAGTGAATAACAATAGAGAAAAATATCTTTTATTAGAAAATTTTGTACAAGGTGTAAACGCAGTAGGCGATACTGGTATATTACATAAGGGATTTGATGTTCTTGATAGTGACGTAGGAGTAATACAAGGATGGACACATGAAATAGGAAAAAGTGCTCCCCATTTAAAACTACGACAACAAGTAATAGATACACAAGGTGCTATGAAACATAAAGCTGTAATAACTGCTGATAGCAATCTTTTTTTATATCATACAAAAACTAATCAACCTCATTGTTATCTAAGATATAGTTTTAATGGCGTGTTTCCAAATACAGGTAATTATTGCGATACAAATCCAGATCCTAATCGTTGGCAACAAATTCAAAACGATTTGGGTGTAAGATTAGAAGAATATAAAAAAGGCAAACATATAGTACTTTGTTGTCAACGTAATAAGGGCTGGAGTATGGGAGGATATAATGTTACTGATTGGATTGTTAACACAGTAAAAGAAATAAGAAAATACAGCGATCGTCATATTATTGTAAGAGCACATCCTGGTGATAAAAAAGCTAGAGTATATCTAAATCCTCGATCTAACCCAGTAAAACATTTACCAAATGTAAGTATAAGTCAATTTGGAACTCCGTTAGAACAAGATTTGTTAAAATGTTATGCTGTTGTAAATCATAATAGTAGCAGCATTGTAGGACCAATAATCAAAGGCTATCCGGCTTTTGTTACAGATCCTGAACGTAGTCAGTGTGCTGAAGTAGCACATTATGGATTTGAAGACATAGAGAACCCCAAAGAGTTTGACAGAGAGAAATGGTTACAGCGTATAAGCATGTTTCATTGGAAATTATCTGAGCTTCAAGACGGCACTTGTTGGCGTCACATGCGTGAGTTTGTCCAGTAACTTTCATTACGAGGCTTTATCAAATCTCTAGGTTTGTTACTTTTGCCAATATTTTTACGATCGCCTTTTAAGTGATCTAAGTAGGCTCCTAACCCACTATTAATTAATGGATGACCTTCGCCGTTAACTAAGTTTCCACTAATATTATAAAATGCTTCGTTAGGATATTTACGTTTTATCTTTTTTAATATTTCGTCAAATACATAACTATCATGCCATTCTTCCATACGAAAAATTCCATACTCAGCATGTTCATATACGTGTTCAAACTCTTTTAAAAATTCTAATCCAATATTGTTACGTAAATTTATTCCGTAGAATCCACATTCTGGCCATTTTTTACCTCTTCCTAAGTAACTTAAATATGCTCTGTCTGGTAAAAAGTTTTTAAATGCTTTATAAGAAAACTTACTATGTACAATTGTATCAGCATCCATCCATACAATCCAATCTGTATTACAATTTTCAGCAGCATCAAATACAGCATATACTTTGTTAGCAAAACGTATGGCATCCCATTTAAATTCTTTGTGCCAATCTCTAGGTCTGCGTTTCTTTATTTCAGGAGGACATTTGCCATTTGCTTTTGGTTCATTTTTCCAACGTTCTTTAAATGCCATTAATTTAGGCAATTTTTCTTTTTGATCTAATATTTGTATACGTGGATCTTTTGTAGTAGGGGAACAATCTTCAGCATATAATCTTAAATTAATGTCTTGATCAATATTTTCACTAAAACTATTAACAAAACGCTGTCCATAAAGTTCTAACACTGGCTTGTGAAAAGTAGATACTACTGTAATTGACATTGACATTTCCTTATAAATATGTTACTATTTAACTATGAAGTTTAGATTATGGACAGAATACGGTGCACTTAATTCCAAAGATATTTTTCGGGCTTTTAGCAATTCTATTATTCGCAATGGCTGGAGTATTAGCAATAGTAATGATTATGGGGATTCCGATGTTCATGTTATTTGGAGCGTTCTTTTTCATGGCAGAATGGCTAGGAACAAAGATATTTGGTCCTATTGTGTTTCAAATAACAGACCGGTTATCGTCCTCGAAGTTGGCGGAATCAAAAGAGGCAAAACGTGGAAAGTGGGAATCAACGGGATCAACCGTGATGCCTACTTCGGTGATACAGGACAAGATGCGTCAAGAGCAAAAGCGTTAGGTATTAAATTACAACCTTGGCGAACAAACGGCAAGTATATTCTTGTTTGTGGACAACACGACAAAAGTTTACAATGGCATGATATGCCTCGTATGAGCAATTGGTTTTTAAATACCTACGATGAAATACGTAAGCATACTGACCGTCCTATTGTATTTAGACCTCATCCACGTTGTAGGCTAGAGCATATAGAACGTGGGTTGCGTTATGTAGAAAGACAGGAACCAAGACATATTCATGGAACTTACGACGATTTTGATATGGGCTTTGATAATGTGTGGGCTACTATCAGTCACAGCTCTAATCCGGGAGTTCACTCTTGTATCAATGGTGTTCCAGCTTTTGTTAGTCCCTCTAGTCTTGCTTACGATGTTGGCAACGACATAGATTTTTTTCACGACATAGAAGATCCCTTAATGCCAGATCGAACACAATGGCTTAATGATTATGCTCACACTGAATATACAGTTGAAGAAATAGAATTAGGGTTGCCTTTGAAAAGATTGACTAATAGCTTATAAAGTGTTATAATAAACTATGGATAAAAATTTACAAACAATTGAAGATTGTCTAGAAGTGGTTGCTGGATTAACATCAACTGATAATTTTATCATACATGAAAATGATAAAACAATAATTAATAGTATTGCTAGACAAGTGTTCAAAGGCACAGCACTAACTGATAGACAATGTTTATTAATGAAGCAAAAACTTAGTGACTATTTTACACAATTTTTAGCCTATAATTATACAAACTATGAGGTAGCTGTACACGAATTACGGCAACCTCTTAGACAAATCGATAGAAGAAAATATATAAAAATTACTGACAAAAACGAACGTGAAGAATTAAACAAAGATAATTCACAATGGGTTGTAATTAGATTTCCATTTTCTAAAAAAGCAATTGTTAAACTAGAAAAAATAGCAAATAAATTTAGAAAATATTATAGTCATAAAAAAGGATCACACAAACATTTTTTTAAAATAAAAGAAAATATAGTATATGAACTTGTAACAACTTTTAAAGATAGTGAATTTGTAATTGACAACTATTTACTTGATATGTTTAAGGAAGTAGAAATTATTAAAGAAGAACCTAGTAACTATGTTCCTGGATTGTGGAATGGAAAAATAAAAAACATTTCTAAAAGTGGCACAGACTTTATTGAATCTAAAATGAACAAGTTAAGTAATTTACAACTATTTGATAGAAGAAGACTATATGGACTTAATTATATTACTCACGACATAGATGACACATTACCAAATTTTATTGCTCATCGAGAATGGATAGATTGTTACATTGATAACGAAACACATAGTTTACAAAATGTATGCGACAGTTTATTATATTTAGATAGATTACCGTTATTAGTTCTTTTAGATACAAATGAAGAATACGCACAGCTTTCAAAAGTACATACAGCACTTTGTGGTATACCAACTGAGCAACAAACTGTATTATTTAGAACAGAAAATAAAACAGAAAATGATAAAAATTTCAATAATTATATTCATAAAAATAATTTGAATAATTGGTTTGACAAAAAAACAAAAGTTTTATATCTTAGCAAACAAAAACTTCCTAAGATTTTATTTACAGTTGATTGGCAACCAATGAGTGTTTTGTGCTTGACAAGTACTAGAATTAATACTATAGTTTCTGTATACATGAACGATACTTGCGACTTACATGTATATCATGAAAAAAATAAAAGTATTTTTTGGAGATCAACTAGTGCCTACATGTAAACTGATAATCGAGGACGAAGTAAATATCAAACTAGAAGGGCTAGACGTAGACGTCAGACGAAAACTTAGTAACGCACTCAAGTTCGAAGTACCATACGCACGATATATGCCTCAGTATAAGCTCGGGCGTTGGGATGGCAAAGTTGCTTTCTTTGGTATTGGCGGTACTGGCTATGTCAATCATCTTGATACTATTGTTTCAGTACTTGAGAAAAACAAAGTAAGTATTGTAAATATTGAAGATAAACGACATCCTATACAACTAAACTTTCCACAAGTTACAGAACGCTACTGGGCAGATCAAGGCGTATGCTGGCCTAAAGGACACCCCGCAGAAGGCGAAGAAATTATTTTACGTGACTATCAAGTTGAAGCAATTAACAGCTTTGCTAATAATCCACAGAGCCTACAACAAATTGCTACAGGCGCAGGCAAGACTATTACAACTGCTACACTATCGCATATGAGCGAAAAGTATGGACGTAGTCTTGTTATTGTACCAAACAAAAGTTTAGTTACACAAACTGAAGAAGATTATATCAACTGTGGATTAGATGTAGGTGTATATTTTGGCGATAGGAAAGAACTGGGCAGAAGTCATACAATATGTACTTGGCAATCTCTCAACATACTAGACAAGAAACACAAGGACGGTTCAGCAGTACTATCCTTAGCAGAATTTCTAGATGGTGTAAGCACAGTTATTGTTGATGAAGTACACCAAGCAAAAGCAGAAGTATTGAAAAACTTGCTTACACGCAACTTGCGTAATGCTCCAATACGTTGGGGTCTTACTGGAACTATTCCTAAAGAGAAGTTTGAGTTTGAAAGTATACACGCAAGTTTAGGTCCAGTGATTGGAGAAATATCAGCTAAAGAATTACAAGACAAAGGTGTGCTATCACAATGTCATGTAAACATAGTACAACTTATTGACACGGTAGCACACAGAGGCTATCAAGAAGAATTAAAATATCTAGTTACAAATCAAGACAGAATAAATTATTTAGGCAAATTATTAAACACAGTAAAAGAATCAGGCAACACTCTAATACTTGTAGATAGGATTAGCGCAGGCGAAATGCTACAAGAACTTATTCCAGGATCAGTCTTTGTAAAAGGAGACGTAAAACTGAAGGATAGAAAAGATGCGTATGACGAAATCAACGAAGGAACTAATCACGTGGTTATTGCCACTTATGGTGTCGCTGCTGTTGGTATTAACATTCCTCGCATTTTCAATCTTGTTCTTATTGAGCCCGGAAAAAGTTTTGTTAGAGTTATTCAAAGTATAGGTAGAGGCGTTAGAAAGGCAAAGGACAAAGACTTCGTTCAAATATGGGATCTTACAAGCACTTGTAAGTTTGCGAAGCGGCACCTTACCCAACGTAAAAAGTTTTATAAGGAAGCTCAATACCCATTCACAATAGAAAAAGTGGATTGGAAATAAATGAGAATATTAACATTAGAAAACAAAAGTTTTTCACTAAGTAAATTACCTGAAATTGTAGAAGATGATTTGAGATTTGCTGTACTAGATAACAGTGATCCTAGCGATCCAGATTTTTTCTTCAACCCGTTGATCTTCCTAGAATCGTTTAATTCGCCTGCGATAGTAATGGAAATTTCAGGCAATGAAATTACAATGCCATTAGATTGGTGTGTAGCTGTAGGTTGTAGTCAAGCTGGTAGTGATTTAGAAGTACTACCATTAACAAGTTTAAATGAACGTGGATTTGAATCCTTTTTGTTTAACCCATTAACTAGCACACATCCACAATTTGGCAAAATTGAAATTACTAATTTTTACAATGATGTAAAATGGTACTTTCCAAAAATGCGAAATGGTCACTTACTAAGCATACCTATTACAGAAAACAATAATTCGTTGTGTGCTTTTTTTGTAAAAGATATTAATAGACAAAGTGAAGTAATAGATTTTGGAAAATTATTATAGGAGAATAATATGAAAGCAGGAAAAATCTGGGGTCAAACAGAATTGATCCATGCGAACGGTGTGTTAGAATTTCACCGCATCGAATACAAAGAAGGATATAAATGTTCAGAACATGAGCATCAATTTAAATGGAACGGCTTTTTTGTTGAGTCAGGAAAGATGCTTGTTCGTGTTTGGCAAGATGATCAAGGACTAGTAGACGAGACAATTTTAGAAGCAGGCGACTTTACACAAGTTAAACCAGGTAAAGTACACCAGTTTGAAGGACTAGAAGATGGTGTAGCATTTGAATTATACTGGGCAGAATTTAACCACGATGATATCGTAAGACGCACAAGTGGCACTGAGGTTTGAATTTGTAACAACAATGGATCAACATTATTACGATAACGTTGGTCAAATTATGCTGAATAGCTATATAAAACATTCTCCAAGTAATTGTAGAATAAATTTTTATGCTGAAAATGTTAAGTTTGAGTTTACAAAAACAGACAAACTTAAAATATATGATTGGAACTATGTTGTAAAGCCTTTATGGAAACAGTTTAAATCTGAAATTCCTAAAGAAATAAAGTTTGCGAAAAAAGGTTATACGTTCTTACACGCATTAGAAAACATTGACACTGATTATTTAATTTGGTCTGATGCTGATATTTTATATCTTAAAGATTTTAACACAAGTTTAATTACAGACTTGTGTCCAAAAAAATACTGTGTTGCTTTATTCAGTCATGATTATCTAGGCGAATTGTATAGTTCAGAGTCAGGCTTTGTAATTGTAAATAAAAATCATAAAGATTTTACAAAATTTGTTAACCTATACAAATCGTCATATGTAAATAAACCTAAAGAAATACAAAAATGGTACGACGGACAAGTGTGTATGTTTTCTGCTAGTCATGTTAAGTATAACGATTTGTCACAATTAAGTAATGATAAAAATACACATACACCGTTAAATACCTCTATGTTAAATGAATACATGCTACACGAAAAGGGACCTATAAAGAAAAGGTTGCCTCTTACTTATTTTGAAAGGTACTTATAATGTTAGGTATTTACGGTGATAGCTACGCTGAACCCGGAGGATATTCGTGGATAGATTATCTTGACAAAAATTTCAAATGTTTTAGCAAAGGCGGTAGCAGTATAGATTATTCCTATTACAAATTTTGCGAAACACAGAAACAATTTGACGAAATAATTTTTGTTGTAAGTAGTTTTGACAGAGGAAGTTTGTTTACACTAGAAGAAAATAAACCTGTCCATTTAGCATTTTATCAAAATGCGGATATAGAAGATTTAAAATTTTCTAACACTGATAAAATGGATAGGAATGAACGTAAAGTATACAAAAAATACTATAATAAAATCTGGCCAATAGTTAATAATGAAATAAAAAAATTAAAATTATTTGACAGCAATATAATGTATCACAATGCTTATATTGACAGTATAAAATTTCAACGTCCAGACGCACACATAATTTATGCCTTTCCATTTCCAAATCGTAGTGATGTAGGAATGATAAACATCAGTCAGTTAGATTGGAATGCTCTAAATCTTTCAGAACACGATGATTTTAGATGCTGCCATATGA
>Ga0255775_1000780_pt1 | contig 31381 bp, 18 predicted proteins | sample 011ome_26_FD_179973 | JGI IMG/M metagenome (GOLD analysis project Ga0255775, IMG submission 179973) | Coastal salt marsh microbial communities from the Groves Creek Marsh, Skidaway Island, Georgia - 011511BT metaG (version 2) | ecosystem: Environmental > Aquatic > Marine > Intertidal zone > Salt...
CGAACGACGACTTTTAGTAGATGATGATGAAACCAACGAGAAGCATCGTCGACGAAAAGCAACGACAACGACGACAACAACAACATCGGAAGAGGAAGAAGAGCAAAGGAGAAGACGACAAAAAGCAGAAGAAAAAGAAAAGAGTAAAAAAAAGAAGAATATATACATCGTGTCGACATCTCTGGACCAAACCTCGCGGATGCTCGCGATCGTGACCTCGATCGGAGGCATCGAGTTGTGGGATTCCGGGCAAAATAGGACGTTGCTTTGCGCGAAGATGAAATCTTCTTCTTCTGCTGCTGCTTCGGAGTACGTGTGCGCGGAGTGGAAACCGAATTATTACGAAAGAGAGAACGGCGTAAAGGACGACGACGACGACGACGAGTCGATGTCGGCGTCGCACAAAGAGAGGACTTTGCTCGTGTTGACGCGAGCTGGGAACGTGCTGGTGTTTTTGGTCAGCGTAGGGAACGTGGAGGAGTTCGGTAGGAGTAGCGAGAATAATACTAGTAATAACAATTCAAACAACGCAGGAGGAGGAGGAGGAGGAGGCGGTTCGGAACAGAGATGCGGCACGATGCGGTCGGCGAGTTGCGTGTTGAAGAGGGCGATTAAGGTTAAAGTTGTTTCCAATCCTTCTTCGTCGTCGCCTTCGCACGATAGTAATAATAATAATTTAGCGCCGGAAGAAGAAGGTTTGGAGACATCATCCGCATCCGCATCGTCTGTTGCGACGACTTTTGCGTGCGCGAAAGATGGCCAAGGCGTTTTCTTCGGAACGAGTCGAGGCGGATTGGCGTACGCGGACGTTTTTCCGAAAGGCAAACTTTACGCGACGACGCATTCTTCCGATTTGGTTTTGAAAGAAATATTGGTAGCGAACGATGTCTGCGCCGCGCTCGCGCCGAAACATCATCGGAGAAGGACGAGCAGAATGAGTTACAGTCACGGTTTGGGTCATACTTCAGGCGACGAAGAGTACGAAGATGAGGACGACGAAAAACGAGCGGATTTCGAATTCGACGATAGATATTCCGACGAAGACGAAGAGGAATACATTCGAAGTATAAGTCCGAGAGAAGCAAGAAAAATAGCAACGGTAAATAGCGAAGAAGAAGAAGAGGAAGAAGAAGAAAAAGAAGAGCGGCAACGCGATGCCGTGGTAAGTATACGAACGACTGCGGCGTATCGCGAGGAAACTTCGTGCGTGGTGGCGCTCGCGAGCGGGCGATGCGCAGTTGTCGCGTTTTCGCGAGAGGAAGAAAAAGAAACCACCACGGAAGTAATCTCGTGGTTAGGAGACGGAAATTGTTCCGCAATTGCCGCGCATAGCACAGATAACGTTCAAAGAATAGCCGTAGGAACTGGCACAGGGGACGTGGATATTTTTTCGATAGTCACGTCACTCGCGGCTGCCTCAGCGAGGAGAAAGAAAAAAATTCGATTCGAGCGAAGGTTTAGGCATAGTAAAGAAGAAGAACGAGGGGATAGCGCCGTCTGCTCATTAGTTTGGACGAAATCTGGAGACGCGTTGGCGGTTGCGAATAGTGGCAAAGGCATGCCCTTGAGCGTGTGGTCTCGGGTAGGTACGAAATTGTATGCGCACGAATCGTCGTCATTGCTGGAGGAAGACGCTTCCACGAAATTCAACGCTAGATGTTTGTGTTGGAACGGTAACGCCTCGAGCTTCTACTCGGAGTTTTCTCTCTTCGACGTCGCGACTGTTACATCGTCATCATCATCTTCTTCTTTGAAAAGGAGTACGTTTCGGGAAATCTCGTTCGTCATTTCGCCACCGGATGCAAACGTGAGAGTACACCCTCGCAACAGTCGCATGTCGCGACAAAGATACACGTCTTTATCGAGAGAAGAACAGTTAGCGGCTTCGACGAAACCAACATCCGGCGTTCTTCTCGGCGCCGATCGCATCGTTTTCGTGGAAGACGATGACTCGGACGACTCGGATAAAGATGACGAGACGACCGCTGCGACACATTACGGAGAAGACGACGAGAGCGACGACGAATACGGCACCTCGACTCGCGACGGCGAACTTGTCGACGAGAATCAATACGATTCCGAAGCTGATCTTTTTGATAACTTTTCTTCGTCTTCGTCATCTTTAGATGTTATCGAAAAGCGCCGATTCAATGATGGCACGAATGGTATCACCGATGTCGCAAACAAGGCCGTGCTCTCTCCGTCTTCGAGACATCTTCAAAATAAACTCAAGAAACAAAAGCGACGAGAATATCGCGAAAAACTCAAGCGCAGGAAAGAGAAGCGAGAACGCGACGCTCGAATCTCTTCGAAGCCTCCGAAACCGCTTCGTTGTCGACACGAGCTACTTCCATCGGAATATATCGCGACGAGGTTTCCGGCTCGCAAAATCGCCATTTCGCCGGATGGATTAGACATTGCCGTCGCTGGATCGAGAGGATTCGTGACGTATTCGCTGACGAGGAAAAAATGGCGCATGTTTCGCGACGTCTCGAAAGAGAAAAGAATTCGCGTCACAAAAATGGCTTGGCTTACGCTGAGAGGAGATGCGTCCGGGGAGAACAAAGAAAATGAAGGCGTCGCGTTCAATGCGTTAGCTGTCGCGTGTTCTCGAACGGACGATCCGACAAAGCATGAACTGCGCGTATACGCGGCGGCGACGCAACCACTGGACGAGCAGTGTGAAATCGTAAAACCGCATTCACTCGGGGCTATTGCTCCGGTGGCGTTGGACGCGTGCGGCTCGCACGTCTTAGTCATATCACCACCGTGTGAGATTGCTTTGTTTGAAGTCCGTGTGAACGGTTTTGGAGGCGTGAACAGCAGTGAGATGACTTCAATCGGCGGGAGTTTCGTCTCTTCTCTTTTCGGCGGGTCGTTCTCGACGAGCGCGAAGAATACCGCAGCAGCTGCTATTAAAGCCGAACTTCGCGTCGCGAGAGACGTTTCCGGTCGACGCAGGGTTGCTAGTGGAGATGAATCGTTAGCCTCACCAATTGCCGCTGCTTTGTGGGTATCGAATCACGCCTACGAAAGTCCGAGAGCGATGCCGGCGCCTTCCATGTGCGCTTTGTTGCGACCGTGCGGGACCTTGAGTGTGTTGAAACTCTCCGGCCAAAACGCCGGGAAAGAAGTCAAAATTAAAACAAGTTCTTCCCAAAACAACGACAACAGCAACAAAGTCAGTACTAACATAACCGAGCGTTTCTGGTTAGCCGCGCGCTCGACGGATTTCACGGGGAACGGCGTTTTGCCCGAAGTCGACAACGCGTGGTGGACGTTTGGCGAGAACGGATTGGAGGCGAGACACGAAGATTGGGACGATTTATTTATGACCGTTCAAGAAGAAAACGACGACGATGACGAACACGATGATGATGATAATGACGGCTTCGATGCGCACGAATTCGACGAAGAGTATTCCGATTCGTTCCCGATATCTATAAACTTGGAACAGTTTCGAGCGATTTGTGCTACCAGACGTCTCCATCACGAACGTAGTTTTGGCGCCAGTGGCGGCAGGATAGACGTCAGCTCGGTTCAAAAATCCATATTACCGTTATTATTGAAGAAATCTCTCGCGAGGAGAGACGTTGGTGCGGCGAGAATATTAGCCAAGGAATCGAGAAAACGTTCGAGACGATTGTTTTCGTACGCTTTGGAATGGTTGATTCACGACGCTCTCGAGCAAATACAAGGTGATGATTTCGACAACGAAGACGAAGACGAGGGCAACGAAGTCAGCGATGATGGCAACGATGAGGTATATTATAAATCTGTTAGCTATGACATTACCAAAAGAGAACTTCTCAAGCGATCGTTAAATCTCGCTCGCGAGTTTGAGGAGTTCCCAGACGTCGTCGTTTCTGTCGCGCGCAAAACCGATCAAGACATCTGGCCGAAACTGTTCAAATCGTGCGGCGTAAAAGCGTCTACTTTACTGAAAGCTGCCATCGACAGAGGTCGGTTACGCGTCGCTAGTCGCGGCTTAGTCGTCAGTTGCTACATGGACGGCGAAGAGAGTGGACGCGAATTAGCGTACGATATTTTAGACGCCGCGTTCGTCTTGAAAGACTTCGCGTTGATTGGAGAAGTCGTTCGGTTTTTATCGATTGGTTTTGATATGCTGGACAAAATCGATGCTACTAACGATGATGATGACGAGTTCGAGGAGGAGGAAAGAGGTGGTGGCTTCTTTTCCATGCTATTCGGAGGTGGTGGTGGTCAAAATGAAGATGGTACGAACAACGCCAACGGACTCACGCGAAGAGAAAAGAAGGAAGAGATTGAAATGCTAAGGAGAGAGCGGCTGATTTTAGAAAAAGCGTTGGAGCACAAACTCGATGAGATTGTTTTTGACGTCGACGCGCGTTCGTTGGGGGCATTTTACCGTCGCGTACCGAAAGAAGCGTTTGACGTGTACGACTATTTCGTGCGAGAGGCGGACGGCAAGTGTTCCTTTAACGTCGACGACGACGAGTATAACCAAGATTTTGACGATAAAACAAGCGTTTTATCTTCTCCACCAACGTCGCCGACGTACAGCGAAAGCAGCAGGAAGAGTCCCAGAGGGACAAGGAGGAGAAAGAAGAAAGAAGTGAAAACGAAAGCGCTCGGGTTCAGCGGCGCTTTGAAAAGAGCGGTGGACACTGCTTTATCCCAGAGACGATTGGGAGGAGGAGGAGGATCAATGTCGACGGGATCATCGTCTTCTCTTTTTGATAACAGAGATAACGACGACGATAACGACGAACGCTACGCGTTAGAGGTTGTCAAACGCTCGAAAAATCTCGAGTGGACGCTCGTCCTCGCCACTTTAGCCAGGGACAAGAAAACGCTTCTGGAACTCATCGACTTGAAAACATCCGACGTCATGTACAACGCCTGGAGGCAAGCCGTGGAATCTTGCATAGAAGACGACGCGGACAAAAACAACAACACCTCCGGTGGTAAACACTACTTTCGACGAGAGGACCAAAGAGAGGAAGACTCCTCTTCTTCCGAAGACGAAGACGGCGTCGGAAGCGAGAACGAAGAAGCGCGAAAGCACTCTTTAAAGTCTTACAAAAGAGCTTTCTTCGCGCAATTACTCGCGGACGTGCACACCGAGTCCATGAGGGAGCAGAAAAAGAAACGCGGGTCGCAGTTAAACATCGTCATTCCAGACGCGCCCGAGTTCTAATTTACTACCACGGATTTGTTACTTTTTTAGTACGTCTCTACCACCCCCAAGAAAACCAACAAAAGCAAAATTTTCTTCTTTCAACAAAAAACTACCTTTTTTTCATTCCTTTTCGTAAAAAATCTTTTTTTTCACAAAGCCGCGTCTCTCTCTGCTTTGCTCGAGCTAAACGTCAAAAAGTACGCGCGCGGAAGAATCGCTCTTTCTAGATATCTTCTCAGGGAGAGCGCGCACGCTGCTAAAAGAACAGCGAATACGGAGAGTTTTTCTTTATCACTGTTATCATCGGTGTGAGTAACGTGTGCTGCCCTCGACGAGAAGTACTCATATAATACTCTTTCTTTTTGTATCTCGTGTTGTTCAAGAGCGACATCATTCGATTTGGGCCGCGTGTTCTGTGATTTGCGAGGATTTCCAATCTCATCATCGCGAGCAGAGGAGAGAGTCTCTAGAAGATAGAAACAAACGAAATTACTCTCAAAATGACGAGGGGAAAAACCTCTCGCGGTCGTTCTCGAACGACGACGACCCGTAGTCGCGGTGAGAGTCGTCAAAACATTTCGTCTTCTCTCGTAAAAGCCGTCGGTGGAATGCTCGCGTTGCACTCATTCTCGTCGTCGGTTTTTGTGCGCGCGTTCGACTTTAAATCGGAAAAGAACCAAGCGTCGTACGAGATGGAGGAAGAGAAGTTCGGCCCGTACGCGTTTCCGAACCATCACAAGATTCCGAACGAACGCGGGCCGTTCGGGGAATCCTCGAGTTTTAAAGAAGCCGTGCAAGCGTGCTTGGAGGAATCTCCAGTGCACGGGTTGTGTTACGACCAAAAATACGGCGCGATGAAAGATTGGGACGTCTCGGAAATAACCGATTTTAGTTGGGCCTTCAGCGGGTACACGCACGTGATCGAGAACAACGGGGAACCGACTGGACGAGCGAACTTTAACGCGGATATTTCCAACTGGAGACCGACGAAGGCGAAAAGAATGGATCACATGTTTTATTACGCCGTCGATTTCAACCAAGACATCTCCAAGTGGGGGTGGCGAGGCGGGATGGCGCACAAGCAACCACAACCCGGGATGTTTCAAGGCGCTATTGAGTTTCAAAGACGGTTTAACTGTCCGGACGCGATCGAAGGGCCGGTGCATCAGTGCCGAGAAAACGAAGGGTGGAAGCCGCAGGAGAGCTACATGAGGAAGGATGGCGGTTTGAGCGGCGATTTTCGCAAGTCGTCGGAGGGCGGCGACGGGGGCCTTTCTAAGCCGCGCCCGTTGTCCGGCGAGTTGGGCCACACCGAAATCTCGGACGAAGACGTGGAAGCGTTTTTGAAAGCCGAGGACAAAGGTATTCCGCTGTCCGAAATCTTGAAGATAAAGAAGTCTTTCGGAGGATCGTCCTCCTCAGGTAAGAGTTCTTCCTCGTCTCGAGAACAAGAAGAACTCGACGAAGAGAACGACGACGAGTTGAATCAAGAAATTGAAAGCTTGAAGTCCAAGGCGAAGAAGTACGTCACGTCTTCGAAATCGTTCGATCCGTCGTACGAGCCGCGGTACGAAACACCGAGCAAGTACAACCAAAACAAAGTGACCTCGAACAGTTTCAGTTCGTACGCGTCTTCGTTGGACGGCGTTGGTCTCGGTGAATCCGAGGGGACGACGCGCAAAGGCAGCGAGGATGTGGAAACGGTGAAAAACTCCAAATTCGAAGCGGAGAAGATGTTGTTGATGAAACAGTTATCCGATCTCGAGAACAAGAACAAGGATTTGGAGAGCAAGACCAAGGGCAGCAGTTCGTCTTCCGACGACGACGGAGAGGAAGAAGAAGATGTCTTGAAGACAGTCTTGGACAAGAAGCGCGCCGCTTCGTCCTCTTCATCTTCTCCTTCCTCGTCCTCCTCGTCCTCGAATGCGGACGAAAAGAAGAGTGGTGATAGCTCGGAGTTTGAATTGCTCAAAGCCATGAAGGCGAAACTTGATAGCGAAGTTCAAACGTTGAAATCTGAAATCTTTGACGTCAAAGACAGTCAACAAGACGAGGACAACTCTCTCAATGAAGACGGTCACAAGTATTTGGAGGAAGACAAAATTCGCAACGCCATCGGTAAGTGTTTGCAAGAAGCCGCCGTGGACGGCAAATGCACCAAGTATGGCGAAGAGTCCGGTTACGGCGAGATGCCGGATTGGGATGTTTCGCACATCACAAACATGGAAAAGCTCTTCTACAAGAAGTGGCACTTCAACGCTGATCTCTCGAAATGGGATACTTCGCACGTCACGAACATGAAGAAAATGTTCTACTACGCGTTTGAGTTTTCTCAAGACTTGTCCGATTGGCAAGGTGAAGCGGCGGAGAACGAGCAAGACAACATGTTTAACGGCGCCTCGAGATTCCAAGCGAACTTTGTTTGCAAAGACAAAGAGACTGGGCCGGTGAAAACGTGCATCTCGCTCGCCGCGAGCAAAGGTGAAGTCGAAAAGAAGGAAGAGGATACCACCAAGGAAGAACCCGAACAAGACGAGGAAGAAGAAAAAGAAGACAAGGTACCGGTGAAAACGTTGGTGTCCGAGGACGAGGAGGAAGAAGCTGCCGAAGAAGCGGAAGCGGAGATGCACAAGCACGACTTGGTGAAGCTCACCGACAAAACTTTGCACTCTGCCATCTCCAAGTGTTTGAAAGAGGATCCAGTCACTGGCAATTGCGACAAGTTCGCCGCGAGCTCTGGCTACGGCGTCATGTCGCACTGGGACACTTCTGAGGTCACGGACATGAAGAAGGCTTTTTACAAGCGCGAAGACTTTGACGGCGATATTTCTCAGTGGGATACCGGATCGGTTACGAACATGATGTACATGTTCTTCGGTGCGAAAAACTTTGACCATTTCATCGGCTCTTGGGATGTTTCCAACGTTGCGGACATGTCTTACATGTTTTATGATGCCAAAAGCTATAACAAAAACATGGATAAGTGGGACGTCGGGAAAGTCGTTTCAATGCAAAAGATGTTCTTCAACGCGAAAAGCTTCGATAAGCCGATTCACTTGACGTGGCAAGGTACCGCGGCGTCGACCAAGCAATTACACTTGCTCAAAGACGCCAAGGCGTTCAACGAGAAGTATTCCTGCGAAGATGAAACGGACGGTCCGTTGACTTCGTGCTCTGAGATTGGCGCCGCCGCCGGGAAGAAGACGGGATCTTCCAAGAAGGTTTCTAAGGAAGAAGAAACTTCCGCCCCGCACGCGGACAAGAACGTGGAAACGAAGGAGTACGACATTCAAGCGTTTGGCAAGTCCATGACGGCGAAATTGGAGTACGACGACGAGACTGGACAAGTGAAGGGTTGGATCATCGATGAAAACGCGGGCAAAGAAGCCATGCTCGGACAGCGCAAGCGAGGCACTTGGAGATTTTTCAAAGCCGCCGACCTTGGCATGGCTGCCTCGGGAGCCGAAAGCAACTTTAGAAGTTCGATCGTCTACCCATTGGCCGGTGCCTTTATCGTTTTTGCGGCCGTAGCTGCCTACCGCAAACAACAACAACGACAAGAAAAGTTGTTGGTAGCTGAAACGAAAGAAGACGATTTGGAGTCGCAAGGCGTCGCGAGTTCGGCGCGAAGAGGATCCAAGTACGGAACCTTGGCGTAAAAGAGAAAACTTTAACAAGATCAAATGACTATATAAACGACCATTTTCTTTGTAATTCTTAATTAACATTATTAAAACGAATATATTCGAACATATATACGTGCTCTTCCTACGCTCTTTTTCGTAATAGAGCTTTAATCCGTCGACTTACATGCCGATACCAGACTCGTGGACTCGATGACGATTTCTTCGATCATTCCCCTCCTATTCCCATACCGATGGACTCGGTGACGATTTGTTTAATCATCTCCTTCTTCTCCTTCATGGGACAATTAAATCTCTCCTCCAACTCTTTACGAATCTTCTTGATGGATATCTCGTCCAAGTCTGCGCTTTGCAACATCGCGACGATAGCTTCTCTGATTTGCTGCTCCGTCGGTTGCGGATTCCCTACGACACTAGCGCTGACGTTGTTGTCCGTCGAAGGTATCGCTGCTGAAGGCGTAGGTTCCCTCTTCTCTGGCTCAGCTGCTACTGCTACTACTTCCTCCTCGCGTTTCTTCTCTGGCTCAGCTGCTACTGCTACTACTTCCTCCTCGCGTTTCTTCTCTGGCTCAGCTGGCTCTTCCGACGGCGCTTTCCTCGCCTTCTTCGCCGGCATCTTCTCTTCCTCCTCCTCTTCTTCTTCTTCTTCTTCTTCCTCCTCCTCTTCTTCTTCCTCCTCTTCTTCTTCTTCTTCTTCTTCCTCTTCTTCCTCCTCTTCCTCTTCTTCCTCGTCGTCGCGCTCAACCTTCTCGCCGGTCAACTTTTCAATCTTTTGCAACGCCGCTTCCAACTTCTTCTTCAAATCCGCGTTTTGTTTCTTCAACTTGGCGACTTCGTTCGAGACTGCTTTCGCTGGCTTGGCGGCTTTAGTCGCCGCTTTCTTCTTCTTCGCCTCCGTTTTCTTTCTCTTCTTCGTCGCCTTCGCGGCAACCTTCGCCTTCTTCTTCTCCTTCAACTCCATTTTACTCTGTCTCCCTTCCGTCGCCGCCGGTTTCTCCAAAAACTTCAAGATTCGTTCGATTTGCGCCTCCTTGGAGCCTTCCGCGCCGCTCCCTCTCGGCAAATCGAACATGTCCATGATTTGAAATCGCGGCTTTTGGAAGATTTTCTCCAACGCGACGACTTTCTTCTCTCGGTCTTTCACTTCGTCCTCGTAGACGAAACCGGAAAAGTCCAGAATATCTCGTTTCCGCGAGATTTCTTTCCCTGGCGTCTTGTACAAGAGCCGGTGGACGAGAACGAGGAGCTCGTCGTCTCTGTTTTCGCGAAAAGAAAGAGGAAGAGAAAGAGAAACAAAGAAAAAGAGGTCAGTTTAAAGTTAAAATTATCTTCCGTTGTTGTTATTTTCGCACGTACCGCTTCATCTTGTCCATCGCGAACTTCACGTTTTCAATCTCCCTCAATTTCACTCCTTTCCCGACCTGCTCTTTCTTCCTCTCCTCTCCTTTTTTCGTTGGGGATTGCAACACCGTCGCGGATAAAAACTCCGTCTTCTTCCTCTCGCGTTTCCCGGTTTTCAGTTCCGGTTCCTTGGCGGAGTTGTGCGAGGCTAACTCTTTCGCGATCGACTTCTTCGTCGTCGTCGTTGTGGTGGTGGTCGTCGAAGATGGTTTCGTCGGTTCCGGAATTATTGTTGGAAGAGCAATTGGTGGTGCGGTAGGTTTTTCCTCCTCCTTCTCTGCTCTCACTTCTGGTTCTCGTCGTTGCTCCGGCAACTTTTCGGCGGCAGCATCATCGGGCGCAGAAACCGTATTATTCGTGGCTTCGGTATTCTCCTCCATCGTGTGCTCTCTTCTTTATTATATGTGTGTACCTAGTAGCGAGTGCGTTTGAAAAACTTTTCCAAAAGTGTCGAGTGTGTCGAATTTTTTTTTAGGGTTTGAAAATTTTGAAAAGACAGCCCTTTTTACTTTTTCTTCTGAACTTCTCTTCGTTTCTGTTCATTTCGGTTGTTGTTTGTGTAGTCGATGAAAAATGATGAAACCATCATCATCATCATCGAAGACGTTCAGAGTCGCTTTTAGCGCATCATCCCTCGCCGCCGCCGCTGGTGGTGGTGCTGCCGGAGCGAATTCAAACGGTGGTGGTGGTGGTGGTAATGGTGGTGGTTTTTTCCGGCAGATGAAAGAAATGTACGACGCGTACGCGAACCAATCGAAACAACTCGAGGAGATTCGTCGAGCGACGAACGTGTTGGAAAAACGGAGAGACGAGTTTGCTCGTTTGAAAGTGGAAAACGAGAAAAAGAGGGAACAATCGGTGGAGCTTTTGAAAGAAACCGTGGAGGGTTTACGGGTGCAATTCGAAACCTTGGAGAAGGAGAAAAGAGAGGTTGGGAAGGTGGTGGATGCGATCGGGAAAGGCGCGGAGAAGAAATTGAGAGAGAAATTGGAGAAAGAGGAGCATGCATTGGAGCAACGCGTGGATGAGATGTTAGAGAAAGAAGGGTTGTTTTTCGGAGGAGGAGAAGAGGAGGAGAAAAAGAAGAAACCTCCTCCTCGGTAGGAGATGGGGAGAGTACTCGTATGTGATGCGTAAACGCTCAGTATGCAGTAGTATTAGATTTGAAAATCTTAGCGAAGCGGATTCTCAACGGTTGAGAACGAGAGGCGAACGCGGGTTTTCATCGTCGTCGGCGTCGGCGAGAGTTCTTGGTTTCTTCGACGCGTGGAATGAGTGATCGTCTTCTCTGTCGTCTTCATTATCTTGCGACTCGAAATGATGATTGAGCGGTTGCAAGACTCTTCGAGCTCCGCCGGATTTCAAGAGCAGCGATGTATTTGTAGTAGTTGTTGTGGCTTTCACAGGAGTTGGCGTTGATGCTGTTGTAGTTGTATGTGTAGTAGTTGTAGCAGTAGCCACCATGGCGTTGTCGCTTTTGTTGTTGCTGTCTTTCATCTCTTCGAGTTTCCGAGTGAGATCTTTCACTTTGAGCTGCAACGCGGCGGCGGCTTTGAATTCGCTCGCGGCAGCCGCTTTGGATGCGGCAACTTTCATTTCGCACGTTGACGTGACCAGACGTTCTTTCTCTTCGAACGAGCGTTCTAACTCCGCGCGTTTAGCATCGAACGAAGCCTCTAAATTTGCCCGCTCCTTTGTGACGCGTTCCGTTTCCTCTTCTAAAGCTTTCAATTCGAGCGCGAGTTTCTCCTTGGCTACATTTTCCGCCGTTTGGACGCGTTCGTCCGTAGTCTCTCGCAACGTTTGCATCTCTAATTCCATCCTCTTCAAAGTATCAAACATGGTCTCTTTCTCCGCTTTCACAGCTTCTATCGCTAACGTTGTCTCTTCGTCCAATTTTACCTTCATCGCCGCAATCTCATCCGCCGATGCCTTTCTCGCTTTCGCAATCTCCTCCTCCATGGATTTTTGCATTTGAATCTTCTCTTGCATCATCTCCTCTTTCTGACGACCAAATTCCATCTCAGACGCTTTTAACTTATTCTCCGTCTCTGAAGCGAGGTCGTTTTGCTTCCCTAAAGCGTTCTGTAAACTGCTCTCGGAGTCTCTCAAAGCCGTTTTCGATTTCTCCGCTTCCGCTTCCAAGACTTGCAACTTCTCTTTGAACGCGTCCAGCTCCTTGCCCTTCTCCAACATCTGGTCTTGCATTGTTTGGCTCGCTTCTCTTAACGTTTGACACTCCGTTTCCATCTCGTCTCTCTTCTTCGTCTCCTCCTCTAATCGTGCAAACATCTCCTCCATGACTTGTTTGTTTTCCGCAAACGTAGATTCCACTCGGACTTTTTCCTTTACCGCGTCGTCGGTGATTTTCTGCGATTCGATATACGCGCGCTCGGCTTCGCTTTTCGCATTCTCGGCTCGAAATTGGTTTGCTTCTGCGTCTACCGCGCGAAGTTCCGCGAGTTCGACTTTGCTTTCAACCTCTCGCAAGTTTTCCAAGAGGGCGATTTTCTCCTTCTCGAACCAGAGCTTCTGCTCCAACGCAGTCGAAGCGAGTTCGCTTTGTTCTACATTAACTGCGCGCATGCAATTTAATTCTTCCACCATTCTCGCGTATTCTCCTTTGGTATTTGATGAAGATGCTTCGGCTTCGGCTCTTTCTAATCCCTCGGTAACTCGCGCGAGTTCCATGCGCAATTTGACAACTTCCGGAGGGACGCTGACAATTTTGCGCAACTCCAATAACTCGCGGTCGACGTCGTCTTTGTCTATTCCGTGTTTTTTCAACGACGCTTCGCGAAGCTTTAGAACCATCTGCGTAGAGCTGATGTTTTGTTCTAAACGTTCGACGAGTTCGTTGAGATCATTTACTTTCGATTCGAGGTGCGCTTGTTTGGCGACGGCATCTCGTTGCCACACCAGATTCGCACGATTCGTCTCCAAAATATTCTTTTCCAAAGCCGACGCGCGTTTCATGCCATTTAAGACCAGTTCGGCAATTTTTGAAGAGGCTGTGCTAGTGCTGTTCTCGCCCCCTTCTTCCATGCGCGCGTCTTCGCCCAACGCCGCTGCTAAAAATGCCGATGAAGATGACGTTTTCGTCGTCGTCGTCGTTGCTACTATTTCATCAATCATCGCCCTCAATCGCGTCACTTCCGCGTCCATAGCGGTCGCATTGTTGTTCGTATTATTGTTATTACTATTAGCTTTACTTTTGTAGGGCGTATTCCCAAAGTTCATGTGATTGTGAAACGCGCGTTCGTTTACTTGCGCTCTCACTTTCACCAACTTTGCTCTATTCGCAAACTTCAACGTCGACGCCGTCTCGTCCGCGTTAATTAACGCCGGCGATACGCACGCAATCACCGCACATTTCGCGTTCCCGCCCAAGGCGTCTTTTAACAACCACGTCAACTTGGAATCTCGAAACGCCACGTGCCTATCTCTCCCGTTGGCCACATCTACGAGTGATTTTATCACGTTCCCAAGCGCAGATAACGACTTATTAATCGCAGACGCTTCTTTTAATCTCGCCCCAGTCGCCTCGGTTGCTTTTTGTCTCTCCGAACCAGCTAAATCGACTAAGTGTAACGTCCGTTTTTTCTCCTTGGTCGTGCGCCCTCTGGTCGTCGAAGTTAGCGTCACCGAAAACACCGAGTGCGAACGAGACGAGTTTCTATTCATCTCCGTTTCGCCAACTCTTCGCCTCGCCGAGCCTCTCAAAAACGCCTCGTACGTCTCTTCCGCGGAATTCACCTTAACTTTCGTCAAATTCTCCACGAACGTACCTTTCTTTGGATCTTCGCGTATCGCCAACTCCCCTCCGCTAAACGACCCAAACGACGGAATCGATCCGGTATTATTCCCGCTATCCTCCACCATCATCCCGTCCATCGCGATACAATCCCCATTACCATCAGCACTACTCAACAAATCTGTCAGCTGCTCGTTATAAATCTCCAAATACGCGCACGTCACTTCGTGCGTCACGTCTTCATCATCGCTCGCGGTATTTTTCGTAAACTCGAATATCCTTCGCAACGCTCGCGGGATCAATCCAACGTCGTTACTCTTATTATTTTCCGCGTCATCCTCTCCCTCGTTTTCGATCGCATCTCCAAACCCTTGCATGGTGTACGTCTTCCCCGCCCCTGTTTGCCCGTACGCAATCACGCACCCGTGAAAACCTTCCAAAAATTTCTCCACCACCGATTCGCCAATGGTTGAAAAAATCGCCCTTTGCGAGGACTGTTCGTTGCGCACGAAATCAAATTTAAACGTCCCTTGCGCGTTGTTCGTTTTCCCTTTTAATTCGATCACGTTCGATATCTCGTCCGCAAACACGCACTTCGTCGTTTGATTGTTAGAATTGTTCTCGCGATGGTCGAACGGCCGGACGCGGACGAGGACTTTGATGTTGTCCGTCGTGTTTTCCTTCATCTTGTTCTTTGTTTTTCCCCTTCGCTCTCGTGTGAAAGATTATGATGATGATTTTTAAAGAGAGAGAGAGAGAGAGAGCGTGGTGGTGGTGGTGGTGGTGGTTAATGCGAGTCTTCAACGCTCTCCTCCAAGTCGTAGTTATGAAATTGTTGTCGTCCTCAAAGTCGCGCGTTTTTGCGCGCGTGCGTGTGTGTTGTGTATATCTACAGATGAGAGTAGAAATTTATGAAGAGGGAAAGGGGACTTTAAATTTTTCAACTGTGTTTTAACAAAATCAGTTTCGACTGGGGAGGTACACGAAAATACGCGAAAGCGCACTCTTTATCTCTCTCTACGACTATATAAATACTACAACGACAACAACGCTTTAGCGGCGAAAAGTAGATTGGCGATTGCGCACAGGCGCGCGGTGTCGGTAAACCGCTTCGTTTGCTTCTCGGACGGTATGCATTCCTCCGTTTTGTTGAAAAGCTTCTCTGTATTTTTTTTCTCGTCCCCGTCTTTGTTCTTCTTGTCTTTTTTGTCGCCGGAAGAAGAACTCGTCGAATCGGATGGCGGTGGAGCTCGATATCCGCCATCCTTGTATATGGCGTAGAGCGCCCACGCAAAAACTAAAGGTGTCGCCGCGTCGCCTCGGTAGAAAGAAGAGTACGCGCCAACGCTCGTCGCGAGAACCGCGGTTCCGATAGCAAAGACGACTTGCGCGCTCGCCGACCCGATTTTGGCCAACACCGTGTTCGCGTTGATTCCGCACGCGCACAAAATCCACGCAAAGTGCGTTCGGATCGGGACCGAAACAAACCCGCTCTCTGCGAGCGCAAACCTTCCGTTCACCTCAAACACTCTCTCCTTCGAAGACCACAACGCTAAAGCTTCGACCCCTAACACGAAGGCGTTAATCCAATGCCTCCTCGGTTTCTCCGTCCACTCTCGAAAAGTAAAGCACCAAACGGATTGCAAAACGTTCGCCAACGCGAAATATCCAGTCGCATTCGCCGCGAACTGTTCGTCCTTCGTGTTGGTAAAAAACATCGACCTCACCGCGAAGACGAATTCGCTTGTGAAAATAAACCCCCAGATGGCAAACGCGTACCCGGCCGGAGTGAACAACGACCGATATTTCGACGTTCGTCGAATAGTATTCTTTTTAGTCGCAAAAGCGTCGTTCTTCTTTTCATCATCGACATCAGCATCGGCATCCTCCTTGTTTTTCTTCTTCTCTTCTTCCTGAGCTTCTTTCATCTCTTTCGCCATTTGGTCGTCTATCCTCCCCGGAATGGACACGCACAGAACGTTGAGCACGTGGGATGTGAAATTCACCACTCGCCAAACCGCTAAAGTTTTCCCAAAGAAAACGAATGTTTTGGGTGGTGGTTGTTGTCGTCGTCGAAACCCTCTTCCTTCCCTCTTAAAAGACAAGTACGGGTCGATGACTCGTTTCGTGACCTGGTACACTCCTAAACATCCCGTCGCGATGAGCGAGACCAAAGCGTCCACCAATAATGGTAGTTTCATACGAAGAGATGGATATCTTTCTCGTTTTTGTTGTCACGAATTTTTGTTGGTTTTTTTACCAAGGCGTTTGAAAAAATTCGGTCAATTAATACTACTCAAAAAAAATCTGACTCATCACTCGAGAAGCGATCGGTTACGATTTCCCTCAGAGAAAACTCCAAAGAGTGAAAGTTCTTTTCAGACAGTTCTTTGAAGCGCGCACTTCGCGTAAAAAAGAAGCAGAAAGAGATACCATGTTTGCCTCCTCTTCCTCCTCTGTCTTTGTCCAGTCGTGTCGTTCGTCTTCCGCGAGGAACAACAACGGAACAAAAAGTAACGCGAAATTGCGATCGAATTCTTCTCTGTCGTCGTCACCTTCAACAACGAAGAAGTCGTTATGCAAAAGGGCTGCGACAGTCGTCACTCACGCCTCGTCCGAGTCAAAAGTGAGCTCGAAACACCTCCCGGGGAAAATTATTCTCCAAGGGGAAAACAATTTGGAAGTCACGCCGGCGATTCGCGCGTACGTGGAAGAAAAGTTGGCCAAAGCAGTAGCCAACGCCGATCCGAGGGATGTGCGGGAAATCGATTGCAGAGTGGCGTCGAGAGGCGGCGCGGATCACGCGACGAAAGGGGCGCACGTGTGCACGACGAAAGCGACGGTGTTAACCAGAGCCGGGCAGATTGAAGTCGTCGAGGAGCACGAGGATTTATACGCGAGCATTGATAAAGTCGCGGACGGTTTGAAGAGACAGTTGAGAAAGTTTACCGAAAAGCGCGAAGGGAACGCGAGAGGGAAGAAAGAGGAAATATTGATGGCGGCGGGGTCGCAAGACGACGACGAGGACGAGGTACCGCCGGCGGCTTGATCGAACACTTGCTAATACTAATAAAGGGTGTAGTACATAATAAAGCGTTTTTAATACTACCGTAATATAATACAAACGCGCGTTGATTTGATTTTAACAACTATATGCGCTGCTATTCTCTAAAAATAACTCTCACTTGACCACGTCGCTGATTTTCGGAAACGCGTCGGTTTTACTCAAAACAACCACCCGATTCTTGTGCGAGACGTACCCTTTGACGAATTTGCGGTGGATGAGTTCGGAAACACCGCACTCGATTTCATCTAAATCGTATTCCGTGTTGTTATTGTTATTGTTATTGTTATTATTATTATGTCCGTGTTGATTTTTCATCGCCGCGGCTATTTTGCACGCCCTTGAAAGCATCTCCAACTTCACCTGGTTCGCTTTCTCGGGCTCGAATTCTTTCTGAATTTCGCTCGTTTTCTTGAACAGCGTTCGTAAGCAATAAAGGCGTAGCTTTTCAAACATCAAATACGTGCCCTCCCTCACGAATCTCGCTTTCCTTCTCTCCAACGCTTGTTCCAACACCCCCAACTTCCCCATCTTTACCGCCTCGCACACCTCCTCGTACGGTTTCAAAGCGTCTTTATATTTCACGAACAACTTTTTACTCGGCACGAAACCTAAACTCAGCATCACGGGAACTAAATACTTCAAACACGCGGTTTTATTCTTCGAAGAGCCTCTCGGACACCTCTCGAACGCGTACTTCAAATGTTCGCTCGCGCCTTCGTAATCGTCGTCAAACACCGCCAATCTTCCCACGTAAAAATGATACGTCACTTTTTCTGAGCTCGGAAACGACTCTTCGAACGGTAGAAACGTCGGCAGATTCACCGCGTTGATTAAATTCTTACATAAATGCAACGCGTTCAGCTCGAAATAAATCTTGAACAGTTCGTTGACGATTTTCAACTGCGCCAACTTCTTCTCCCGCGTCGACGTTTGCGACGAACATCGATAGGCTTGCATGAGTTGCGCCCCGCACGTTTCCAACCTCGTCGCTTTTTTCCCAACTTTTCTCGAGTGATTGTCCGCTTTTTCCGCGCACAATCGAGAATCTCTCGTCATTCGCTTCATCGCTTTTATCGTCCAAATCACATCTTCCGGTTCTTCTCTCGCTTTGAAATCTTTGATAAAAACCGCCATCGCTTCGTTGTGATAATCGTAACACTTCTCGAACGAGCTCTGTTTTAACTCCAGCGACGATAACACCAGTTTCTCCCACACATCGTCGAACGGTTTCGGCAGTTGATTTTGGTACCGTCGCGTGCACTGTTTCACTTCGTTTTCGTTCAACGACAAAGAAGTCGTCGTCGTTGGTTTTCCATTGAAGCAATCTTTCAAAATACAATCCACGCTGGCCAGTCTCGCCAACGCCTCGCCGTCGCGCGCGTGTATCGCGGCGATGAACTTTTCAACGTGCGCGTCCAACGCGTTGCGAGTGTTCTTCATCGTATTGTGCGCAGAGAACAACTCTCGCGGAAGAAAGAGTTGCACAGAGTGACGAATTTTTCCAAAATCTCTCGAGATTTGTCCTTTTGCCGCCCTAGAGTCTCGCCAGAAAAAAACACACAAAAAAGAATAAATACTACGCGATGTTTACTTCCATGGCGACGACGAGTTGTTCTCTCAACGGACGACTTTTAGGTGAGGACGAGGATATCTTTCTTTTCTCTTTTTTTTACCCCGCTTTTCGAAAGCGATGTCTTTTCGGTTCTTCTTCGTTTACACGTCGTTTCAAAAGGATCCGATGAACTTTTTATCATCAGAGAGCCGTCGAAGGTGTTTTGGAGTCCACACTAAACTACAAATCTTTCTTTCTCTCTTTCTTTCTTAACGCGATACCTCTTCTCTCTTCTTTTTGAAAAACAGGATTACAAACGAAAGTCTCCAAATCCTCCTCTTCTAAAGTTTCGCGCGTAGGCTCGCGCGCGCACGCGGTGGTCGCATCCTCGAAGAAGGACGGTTCGATGATGATGGGAAAAACGTGTTCGAAAACAACACCTTCGAATTTATTGGTAAAAAGAGGCGAGCGACAGAAAGCGCGGAACACGCCGGCGGGGAAAGAAACGAACGCGCCGTTGGGAGTGTTCGTCTTAGAGTACGACGCGTCCAACGAGGACATCGAAAAGACGAGAAACTGGAAACCGATCATTAAGATTGCGGTTTCCGGAGCGGCTGGGATGATTTCGAACCATCTGTTGTTCAAAATCGCCTCCGGCGAAGTGTTCGGCCCGGACCAACCGGTGGCGTTGCGATTGCTCGGTTCCGAGAGATCTCAAGTGGCATTGGAAGGCGTGGCGATGGAATTGGAGGATTGCTTGTTTCCGTTGCTGAGAGAAGTGGATCTTGGCATCGATGCGAAGAAAGTGTTTGAAGATGCGGATTGGGCGTTGTTGATTGGCGCGAAACCGAGAGGTCCCGGGATGGAGAGAGGCGATTTGCTGGAGATGAACGGCGGCCTTTTCGCCGAACAAGGTAAGGCGTTGAATGAAGTTGCGAAGAAAACGTGTAAGGTGATGGTGGTTGGTAACCCGTGCAACACGAACGCGCTGATTTGCATGGCGAACGCGCCGAATTTAGATAGGAGAAATTTCCACGCTTTGACCAGATTGGACGAGAACAGAGCCAAGTGTCAATTGGCGTTGAAAGCGGGCGTGTTTTACGAAACCGTCTCGAACGTGACGATTTGGGGCAACCACTCCACGACGCAAGTTCCGGACTTTGTGAACGCTAAAATCGGCGGCGAAAGGTGCACGGACGTGATCGACGATCAAACGTGGTTGGAGAACGATTTCACGCCGGCGATTCAAACGAGAGGTGGATTGTTGATCAAGAAATGGGGTCGATCTTCCGCGGCGTCGACGGCGGTGAGCATCGCAGACGCGATGAAAGCTTTGGTAACGCCGACGAAAGAAGGCGATTGGTTTTCATCCGCGGTTATTACCGACGGTAACCCGTACGGCATCGAAGAAGGATTAGTCTTCTCCATGCCGTGTAGAAGTAAAGGTGACGGGTCCTACGAAATCGTCGAAGGGTTGAAAATTAACGATTGGTTAAGAGAGAGAATCAAGAAGTCCGAGGAAGAGTTGAGCAACGAGAGAAATTGCGTGTCGCACTTGATGGGCGTTGAAGGTGCGTCGTGCGTGATCTTGGAAGATACGCTCTTGCCGGGTGAAATGTAAACAGAGATGACGAGGAAAATCTACTTTAGAACAAAAATAAACCGAGAGGAAGCGCACGACCGCCCGTTGTTGTTCCAGAAGCGCGGAAGCGCTGTCATTCATAATAGACCCTATACAATTACTTTAGCGAATAGTTAGGTACGGAACAACATCGCACTGAGGTGGTAACGACGATTCTTGGGATGGTCAAATTAATTTTTCAATGATATTAAATACTGATTTTTTATAATGAATGCGTTTAATATCTCGCGCACTCGCTCGATCGCGTTTACGTCCAACGCTTCCCTTCCACCTCGGGCTTTCTCGCGACAAACACGCCCCACGCAAAGACACCTTTTTCGTTTTGAATTGCCGCTCTTTCCGTTAAGCTTCCGTGCCAGTTGTCCAAATACTGATCGGTGATGCCTTTCGATTTCATCTCTTCTCTATTATCGTCGATTTGTTTAACCATGTCTCGGAAATATCTCTCCAAATGGTTGCTTCCGTCCCACCAGTTGACGTACGTGAAGCCGCTATCTTTCACGTCTTGAATGTATTGACTCGGGCGACCCATAAACGTCGTCGCGTTTCGGTCCGTGAATGCTTTCAGTGCCTTCTCGTCCGCTCCATCCGCGCCGCAAATGTCCGAGAAAACAAACGCCCCGCCTGGTTTCAAGCATCTATACAAATCTTTAAATAACGCCAACTTATCGCCGGCGTGGCATAAAACTTCGCACGACCAAATCGCGTCAAACTTACCGGTCCACTCTTCCGGTAACGGGTCGTTGATGTTCCCAACGACCGCATCGACTAAATGATCCAACTTCAACTCCTTCGCTTTGGCCAAGTTCATGGCGTTTTGCCCGGGACCGATGTTTATCCCAGTCACTTTGCACCCAAACTTTTTCGCCATGGCGTGCGACCCGCCGCCGTGCCCCGACCCAACATCTAAAACGTGCATGTCCTTCGTGATTTCTTTCGCCATGTCCAATTGCGTCATCATCCATTCGGTCGTTCTGTTCGCGGACTCTTTCACCCCGTCCGTGGGGTCTCGATAAATACCAAAGTGAATATCGTTTCCGCCGCCGCCCATCACGTACGTATAAAAAATACGCGTCTGCTCTTCGTCGTATTGCTCGAGCACTTTCGACGCGACTTCTTCCTTCGTGAATTGTTTGTCCACAAAATCAGCCTGTTGTTAAATCGTAAGAACATGATGTGGTGAGTATTTTGCCGATTGAAAAAAATGTTCCTCTCTCATTTTAGTGTTCTTTCCTCTTTGGTCTTTCCCTTTCTTGTTAGAGAAAAAGCAATCGAAACAAACAACCCGCGAAACAACGAACGCGCTTCCCGAGTTGAGAGAGAGAGAGAGAGAGAGAGATTTATTAAACGAAGAAGAGAAACGGAGCGCGATTTAGTAGCACTCTCTCGTCGAAAAAAAGAAGAGCGATGCGTCGTCTCGTTTCCACCTCTTCTTCTTAAACGTCTTCGTCGTTATCCCCGTCAGAGAGGCGTGTCGCTTCGGAAAACAAAAATCAATCGATCCAATCGTATCTCTTCTCCCGAAGAAGAAGAAGAAGAAAAAGAAAGAGGGAAAAAGAATTTGCGAAAAAACGAAAGAGAGAGGAATAAAGACCCTCCTCACCATGTTGATGTTGATGCGTGTGTGTGCGTGTTGTTTTTATTACTTTGCCCGCGCTTAAATGTGCGATTGCAATTTGTGTGGATGAGATATGTTGTTGTTGTTTTAAGACAAAGTTTTATCCAAAAAGTGGGTCGTCCCTTCGTGAAAAAAGTGAATCAAAACGAAAACTTCAAAAAAAAAACATCAAACAACCAAACAACCGTTGCAGATAGACGCACACAAATCATCATCATCATCAGTCGATGTACATGGATATACTAAAACGCTAATATGAACGAGGAAGAGATCGAGCAACTGGCGCGAGAGAACTTCTCGAGAAGGATACGAGCGATCGCGATGGAATCTCTTTTATTGGAAAAAACGAAGGTGGAGAAGAAGAAGACGAAGAAGGAAGGAAAGGAGGACGACGATTGGAAGAGTTTGAGAAAAAATGCAGATGATGATGATGATGATGATGATGACTTTAAAGATGACGAAAAAACGAAGAATGCGTTCATGAACGCGAGGAAAGAGATGGCGAGAGGGTTAGGGATATCCGCGAGAGCGTTTCAGAGCGCGGCGGAGATGTTAAGTCAGGAGGACAGAGCAGTGAACGCAGCACCATCACAAAAAGAAGAAGAGACTAAAAATGTAGAGGAAAACGACGCCCCAGAAGACGACGACGACGAGCGGCGAAAGAGGATGGCGATGATGGAGGAGATTGCCAAACGCGTGTGCATGGAAAACGAGAAGAAGGTGAGAGCGCGAGAAAGGCTGGCGGTGGTGGATACCATTTTGGAGGTTTTGAAAGACGCGGAGGGCGGGAGGTGACGGTATTCTTTTTACGCGTTCCTTTGGGCGAGCGCGTCCGCCGGCATCGTCGGAAAACTTAAAAGCAAGCGCGCGCGCGCTTTTTTATCGCTGTATTATTATTACTAATTGAATAAAGGCTACGAACTACGTTTCTATTCCTCCTCTTCCTCCTCCTCCTCCTCCTCCTCCTCCTTCCCGAACAATCGAAATCCAATCGGGTGTCTAAACTCGCCGCTCCCGAAACATCTCGCGCACCACATAACGCCGCTCCCTCTGCAGTGTCCGCACCAACTCGGAAACCACGATTTCAAATCCTCCTGTTCGCTCATTTCTAATCGCTCGTTTTCGTTTACCCACCCGAACCCAAAGCATTGCGTGCACGCGACTTTCGCTTCTCCCTCGCACACTTCGCACATTTTTTTCTTCTTTCTCTCCTTCTTTTCTTCCCCCAACTGATGTGTATACTTTTCGAATCTCGATTTCCGTTCCGTCCAACTCTCCACTCGCTGCGGCGTCACAAACGTCGTCGTCTTCTTTTCCTCCTCCTTTTCTCCGTCTTCTCTCTTCTTCTCGTTTTTCATCAAAAGAGTATCGTCATCGACAGAATCATCAAAACTCGCTGCTCGGGTGGTAACTGTTTTCGTTTTCCTTTGCTCCTCGAAATCATCATCATCATCAGCATCAAATCTCCTTAAAGATAAAGACTTCCTCTTCGATATCGAGGACCTCGGCAAAAAAGAAAAAGAAGCGGCAGACGTCGTCGTTCGTCTTCTTCTCGACGACCTTAAAATTCCTTCTTCTTCTTCTTCTCGAGCAATGATGGCCGAACGATGATGATGATGATGATGCGCGTTATTCAAAGAAAAAAGACGCATAAAATTTTGAGGGAGGAAAGTCAAAAAATATTCCTATTTTTACTTTCAACTCTGTGTTTTGAAACGCGCCGAATACTTGTGACCTTTAAAATCGCGCATCAATCGCGCTGATTAAACTTCGCTCGGAGTTTAAAAAAGACAATTTCTGGTCGCGGACGAAATTACAGCCCGATCGAAAAACCGATAAATACTAGGCTTCTTGATTCATTTGCAAGACAAATTAGGTGCTTTGGTCAAAAAAATATCTCTTAAAAAGCGCTTTGATCTCCCAAAAAAGGCATAAAAAGGTCACAAAATTAGATACATTTTTTAAACGAATATGCTGCGACAACAACGGGCCGCTAAAGAAGCGGCGAGACGAGTTCTCGGCTGCGCGTTCGAGTCTTCGTCTTCGTGTTCTTTTTCTTCTTCTTCTTCTTCTCATTTTGGGAGAGTTTTATTCGCGGCGAAGGAGTTCACTTCTTCTTCTTCTTCATCATTAGCATCAACATCATCGACGAAAGCAACCGTTTGTTGTTCGAAACGGCGCGGGAGAAGTTTTAGCAGTCGTTTTAGTAGTAGTCGAAGAAGAGAATATTCAAACAACCTACCAACGAAAGAGAAACAACAACAAGAAGAAGAGAAAGAACAAAATCACGTGGTAAAATTCCAGGAGAAATGGGAAGAGCTGATGAACCAACACCCAAGCGTTGCTTTGAATCCGTGCAACTCGGAATTACACCCGGCGGTGGTGGTCGGCGCGGCGAAAGTCGACGAGACGAAACCGAAAAGGTCGTTGCAAGAAGCGTACGACCCATTCGCGTCTTGTTTCGTCTGCTCGAAAAATGGACAATTGAAGTTGGAAACGAGACGCACGAGCGATAGGAAGATTTTACGGAGCGAGTTGGCGAGAGGATTGCCGGAAACGTACGAGGAGTTACCGGGGATCATCGCGCCCGGGATGATCACGTCGGTGATGGCGTGCAGTGGAAGTTGGCACGGGTCCATCGCGTTGATGGATAAAGCGGTGTTAGCGAGGCCGCCTTTGATGATGCTGGAAAAAATTATCGATTTTACCGCCACCGACGTGTTGGCGCCGAACGAAAAGTGTTCGGTGCACTCGGAAATCGTCAGTTTAGACGAGCCGAATTTCGCGACGGTGAAGATGGAAATGACCATTGGTGGTCACGAAAAAGACGACGAGGAGAGTAACAGTACTAGCGGTAACAAGAGCAGGAGTAACTACACTTCCAAAAAAACCGTCTGCGCTCGAGCGATTATGCGCTTCAAGAAAATCGGCGCCGTGAGAAGCATCTCGTGAACAACAACAAACAACAGCGTTCCGTGAGAGAGAATAAAGTACGCTCGAAAAAGAATCGCTTATTATTTAACGCTTAATAAAAAACACTGCATTGCACAGAAGATAAAACGCATTTATTACGCAGAGATGATCAAAGCGCTTCATCCACCTCTTGATATTTTATGCACTCCTTTGCCAAAATCGTCCTTCGAGAAAAAATTTATCAAAACAGCAGCCCCACAAGAAAAGGGTAAGCGCCGTCAAAGAAAAATCAATCGATAAAAAACACACGTCTATACTAGTACCAATCTCTTCTTCTCTTAGGAAGATATATATTTATACACAGAGAGAGACAGAATCGCGCTCGTTTGCACGGAAGGGAGCGTCGTAATAAGAGAGTGAAAGAAGCTCTTCTTTCTCTTTCGTTCGTCGTCTCGGGTTTTAGGATTGCACACGGGGAATCATCGGAATTGGAAAGCCCAAATTTAACACAATTCGCGCAAGTTTTACTCGTATTATATAAAGTTTAGGAGCAGAGATGATGCGTGGAACGATGACAACAACAACGCCTTCGGTGTCTTCTTTAAAACCCTCGCTTTCGAGCCGATCTTCGTTCGCGAGAGGCGCTCAAAACGCGAAACAGCTTCGTGATGGTGGCGTCGTGGGGAGGAATGTGATGGCGAAAAACAGGAGCAAAGGTCGTCGATTGGTGGTGAGATCCGAGGTGGAGTCGCACGAGACGATGAAGCGAGAAAATTCGGACGCGCTCGGGGAGATTTTGAGGAAAAGCTCGACGTTGAAGAAAGTGATGGCGGCGAATAGAGGGGAGATTGCGGTGAGAGTCTTTCGAGCGGGGACGGAGCTCGGGATGCGAACGACGGCGATTTTTAGCGAAGCCGACAGGTTAGCTGCGCATCGATATAAAGCGGACGAGTCGTATTTGGTTGGTGAAGGGAAGGAACCAGTCGCGGCCTACTTAGATTACGAGTCAATCATTGACGTCGCGAAGGAGAACGGCGTAGACGCTATTCACCCGGGCTACGGGTTGTTGAGTGAAAACGAAAATTTTGCGAGACGTTGCGAGGAGGAAGGGATCGCTTTTGTCGGTCCGAGAGCGGAAACGCTAGGACAAATGGGTGATAAAGTCGTGTGCAAAGCGCAAGCGAAAGCGTGCGGGTTACCGTTGGTTCCAGGTACTGAGTACGCCACGGACGACGTGGAAACCGCGGTTGAATTCGCGAAAGAGTTTGGAATGCCTTTGATGCTGAAAGCTGCCATGGGAGGCGGTGGTCGCGGTATGCGAGTCGTGAAACAGCAATCGGAGGTGGCGCAAGCGTTCGCGAGAGCGTCATCGGAAGCGAAAACCGCGTTTGGCGATGGACGCATGTTCATCGAAAGGTACGTCGAGGCGCCGAGACACATCGAAGTTCAAATTATGGCTGACGGCGTCGGGAACGTCATTCACTTGGGCGAACGCGATTGCTCCGTCCAAAGAAGACACCAAAAAGTCGTTGAAATGGCACCGGCACCGTGCTTGGACGAGGAATTACGAAAGCGATTACACGACGATGCGGTGAAATTGGCGAAACACGTCAACTATCGCAACGCTGGGACGGTCGAGTTCATGGTGGACAACCAAAATAGACATTACTTTTTGGAAGTGAACCCAAGAGTCCAAGTCGAACACACGGTGACTGAGGAAGTCACCGGAGTGGATATTGTCCAAACACAAATCTTAATCGCGGGTGGAAAAACCTTACCTGAACTCGGGTTCAAGTCGCAAGACGACGTACAAATTCGCGGGTTCGCCATGCAGTGCAGAATCACCACGGAAGATCCGGCGATGGGATTCTCTCCTGATTTCGGTAGAATCGAAGTGTATCGTCCACCTGGTGGCTTAGGTGTCCGCATCGACGGCGAAGTTGTCGTAGGCTCGAGAATTTCTCCGTTTTACGATTCGTTGCTCGTGAAGTTGACGTGCACGTCGCAATCTTTCGAAGGCGCTGTGCAAAAAATGTACAGGTCCTTGGCTGAATTTCGCATTCGTGGCGTGAAAACGAACGTGCCCTTCTTACAAAACGTGTTCCAATCGAAAGCTTTTTTGAGCGGGAAGGTCACCACGAACTTTATCGACGAGACGCCTGAATTGTTCGATATGATTTCCAACGTGGACGATACGCAAAAGTTGCTCTCGTATTTAGGAGAAATCGCGGTCAACGGGGCAAAACACCCCGGCGCAGTTGGTCCGCCGCCGATTGGTGCCGAACCGAGCCCGCCAAAGCCGTCGAAGAAAACAGCCGAACTCGCCAGTCAACAATCGTTCAAGAAAATTATCGACGAACAAGGACCGGCGGCGTTTGCGAAAGCGGTTCGCGATCACAAAGGGTTGCTCATCATGGACACGACTTGGAGAGATGCGCACCAAAGTTTGCTCGCTACGAGAGTCAGAACAAGAGATTTGTACCAATGCGCGGACGCCACGGCGTCAGCGTTGGATGGTGCGTACTCTTTAGAAATGTGGGGTGGCGCTACATTTGACGTATCGCTTCGCTTTTTGCGCGACTGCCCGTGGAGACGATTGGAGCTTTTAAGAGAAAAGGTACCAAACATTCCGTTCCAAATGTTATTGAGAGGTGCGAATGCGGTCGGTTATACCTCCTACGCTGACAACGTCGTCCAGGAATTTACCACCGAGGCTAGAAAATCCGGTATCGATATCTTTCGCGTGTTTGATTCGTTGAACTACGTGGATAACTTGAAATTCGGCATCGATTGCGTGCGAAACGCCGATGGGGTCGTCGAAGGTACCATTTGCTACTCTGGTGATGTTTCTGATCCGTCGAAAAAGAAGTACACGTTGGATTATTACGTCGATTTGACCGAACAACTCGTCAATCACGGGATTGACATTTTGGCAATTAAAGACATGGCGGGTTTGTTAAAGCCACGCGCGGCGACCATGTTGGTCTCCGCCTTGAGAGCAAAGTTCCCAGCCTTACCGATTCACGTTCACACGCACGATACCGCATCCACTGGCGTCGCGTCCATGCTTGCCGCGGCAGAGGCTGGAGCAGACGTCGTCGACGTGTGCACGGACGCCATGGCTGGCTTAACTTCGCAGCCGGCCATCGGCGCCGTTTTGAACTCCATTAAAGGCTCGGAAACTTTAGATAATCCAATGAACTTGAAAGAAATCTTGAAACTCAACACGTACTGGGAACAAGCGAGAGCGTTGTATTCCCCGTACGAATCTGGCATCAAAGCAGGGTCGGCGGACGTGTACATTCACGAAATGCCCGGCGGGCAATACACCAACTTGAAATTCCAAGCGTTTGCGAATGGTTTAGGCGAAGAGTGGGACAACATCAAGGAATCCTACGCGACTGCGAACCAATGTTTAGGCGACATCGTCAAAGTGACGCCGTCCTCGAAAGTCGTCGGCGACATGGCACAGTTTCTCGTCGCGAACAAAATCCCGGACGAGAAAACCTTGCTCGAACAAGCCGAGTCGTTGTCTTTTCCAACCTCCGTCGTCGAGTACTTCCAAGGCTACTTGGGCCAACCGGTTGGTGGTTTCCCCGAACCGTTGCGCGCAAAAGTCTTGAGAGGCAAGGGTATCATCGAAGGTCGTCCCGGATGCACGTTACCGCCGGTTGATTTCAAACAATTACGCGCCGAGTTGCAAGAAAAGCACCGCGGCCGACGCGACGTCTCCCACAAAGACGCCTTATCTTCCGCAATGTACCCGAAAGTCTTCGACGAATACGTCATCTCTCGCGACATCATGGGTCCGGTTTCCTTGCTTCCAACTAAAGCCTTCTTAAAAGGTTTGGAAATTGACGAAGAGATTGAAGTCAAAGCTCGCCGCGGTTCCTCGGCGTCCATCAAGCTCAAAGCCGTCGGCGAACTCCTCCCGAACGGCAAACGCGAAGTCTTCTTTGAAGTCAACGGTATCCCGCGCGTAGTAGACATCCTTGACTTGAAAGTCTTAGAGAATGAAAACAAAAAAGGCGGCATGTCTGCCGTGCGCGAACGCGCCGACCCGATGGATTTAGGCTCCGTCGGCGCCCCGATGGCGGGCGAAGTCGTCGACATTTTGGTCAAAGACGGCGCCGAAATCAAAGCCGGAGAAGCTTTAGTCGTCATTTCTGCGATGAAGATGGAAACGACCGTCTCTGCGCCGTGCAATGGGAAGTTGAAGCACATCGCGGTTGGAAAAGGCGATTCGTGCACCGCCGGCGATTTGCTTTGCGCCATCGAACCGTAGAAGTAGCAGCGCAGAGAATACGAAGAAGAAAGCATCTTCAACACATAACGTCATCGCCCGCCGTAAAAAGAGAGAAAGAAAGAAACGTCCAAAGTCTCGCTTTTAAACATCAACTCATACACACTATTTAATAATAAATACTACTAATACTCATGAAACGAACTCCTCCGTAAAACAACACTCTCTTTTGTAGTAAGAATCGATTTTTAAAGAGTGAATTCAACACAAAATATTTCCCTTTATATCGATGCATGCGCTCCCGACTCGCTCGATACCTTTCTTCGACGAGCACTGGTAGCATTCTTTCATCATCGCATCAACGAAAAGAGAACAAAATCTTTTCGTCGTCCTCCGCGTTCTTCCTCTCGACAAATACGACGAGGACGAGAGGAGGAGAAGAATCGAAGATGGCGCACAAGAAGCGAAGAAAAGCGCCGCCAGATGAAAATGGAAAACCGACGACGGCGGATATCTACGCCGCGTGCGTGGAAATCCGAAACCCGAACGGTAAACAACCGTCAAAGTTTAGTCACGTAGATATTACCCCGTATTCGGACATTCGAATTGAATCGAACGTTCCTTCCTCGGAACATAAACCTCGATGGACGAAAGAGACGAAACCGAAAGGTTTCGAGTACTTGAAACAGTTATTCGAGGACAGAGGCGAAGGCGTGAGGGAGGAGAAAGTGAAACGAAGTTTTTGGGTAGCACCGATGGTGGACGCGTCCGATCACGCGTTTCGAATTCTTTGCAAGCGATACGGCGCGGATGGTAGCTACACGCCGATGATTCACTCGAAGATATTCATGGAGTCGGCGACGTTTCGGAAAGAATATTTCAGCACGCACGCGACGGAGGAGTGCAGACCTTTGTTGGCGCAGTTTTGCGCGAACGATCCAACCACCTTGTTAAAAGCCGCGAGAGTTATACAACCGTTCTGCGACGGCGTGGATATTAACTTTGGGTGTCCGCAGAGAATTGCAAAGAGAGGAAATTACGGCGCGTTTTTAATGGACGATTGGCCGCTGGTGGAGAAGTTGATTAAAGAGTTGGACGAAAATTTAGACGTGCCGGTGACGGCAAAGATACGGGTGTACGATGATTTAGAGAAGAGCGTAGAGTACGCGAAAATGGTTGAAAAGGCTGGAGCGCAGATTATTGCCGTGCATGGCAGAACGAGAGAGCAGAAGAGGTTGGCGGAGTATAAGTGTAATTGGTGAGTTGTTGTTTTTCTCGGGTTTTTTTCTTTCGCGCTCGTAAGCGTTGATTTTATTATGTTTGCATCGACTCGCAATATACGACTACCATATGTTCTGGTGATGATAATATCCCAATACCAAGATCTGTTCTGAAGTCCAGTGATAGACACAACTACATGCACCACTATCTGAAGAACATGCGTATGTGTATTATTTTTTTACTCAAGCTTCTTTGTGGGAAACTTCTTCTTCTACCTTCAAAAATGCTGACCATCACCTCGCTCGCGCTCAAACAGGGACTTCATCAAAGCTATTAAAGAGGCAGTATCAGTTCCGGTATTAGCCAACGGCGGCGTTCGAAACTACCAAGAGTTGCAAGAGTGTCTCGAGTACACGGGCGTGGACGGATACCTCTCCGCGGAGCCGCTTCTCGGCAATCCGACGTTATTTTCCAACCCACCGTTCGCTCCGAATCCGTCCGAGGGCCAACCGCCCTACCCGCTCGAAAACGACCATTCTTTTCAAGTATTTTTAGAATACATAGACATTTGTCGTAAGCATCCAACCGCGCCAAAGATTGTTTTTGGTCACTTACACGGAATCGTCGGTCACTGGATGCACGAGTTTCACGATTTACGCGACGACTTGAACGAAAACAGACGCAAGTACGCCGACTTAGACGCGTTAGCCGAGTGGGTAGAAAGATTACGAGCACGCGCGAAAGAAATACGTGAGAAGGAAGGTCGAAATTACCCTATACGTAAGATGAGTCAAAAGCAAGTCGATAGGCAAAAGAAGCGCGAAATCGCAGAGGCTATCGCCGCTCAAGAAGAAGAGGAGAAGATGTTAAAAGGTACGTGTTTAGAGTAGTCTTTATTTTTTCTCCCACCATCAAAAATGGCGCGTGACGATCAAATCAGATAGGGACATCCGAATTTAAACTGTGGAAACCATCTGGAAGCTTCTAATGGAGACATTAGTGCTCACACCGATGCCATTGCGCGTGCGCTGCGCAAAATTTATTTTGCGAATCGAAGATTTTCAAAACATCTCACCATCTTTCTCTCATCTCATCAAAACAGATATCGACGAAAAGGACAAAGAGCGCGAAAAGGACGCAAAACTTGCCGCCGAATGAAATG
>Ga0255775_1000806_pt1 | contig 30841 bp, 34 predicted proteins | sample 011ome_26_FD_179973 | JGI IMG/M metagenome (GOLD analysis project Ga0255775, IMG submission 179973) | Coastal salt marsh microbial communities from the Groves Creek Marsh, Skidaway Island, Georgia - 011511BT metaG (version 2) | ecosystem: Environmental > Aquatic > Marine > Intertidal zone > Salt...
GATTACAAAATTGGAAGTGCAGATTTTTCTGATTATTTGATTGTAAACAATAATCAACAATCAGGCTGTACAAAAACTTATACTTTTGATAAAAAGTTATTACAGCATAATGAAGCACATGGACTTTGATTTTGTAAATAGTAAAGATGATCATACAAAAGGCTTACTCAGCGAAATAGCAGAGATAATAAAACTACTAACTTCAATAGTAAAAACCAGTTAAAACAAATAGTGACCAATTCAAAATTAAACATTAAGCATTCACAATTCAAAATCACACCTGTGATTTTGTCAGGCGGCTCAGGCACACGCCTTTGGCCACTATCTCGTAAACAATATCCCAAGCAATATCTACCTTTGGTGGGTGATAACACCATGCTGCAAGAAACCATTCTGCGTCTAGACGGCCTGGAAAATTTGGCAAATCCGATCATTGTTTGTAACGCTGATCATCGGTTTTTGGTGGCGGAACAATGTCAGCAAATTGGCATTATTAATCCAACCATTTTACTAGAGCCTATTGGTAGAAACACCGCACCTGCTATTGCTGCTGCAGCACTGCAATCACTTAAACAAACATATAATTCAGTGCTGCTGGTTTTGTCAGCTGATCATGTTATTCAAGATGTTGAGTCATTCCATCAGGCGATCAATATTGCAAGCAATCAAGCACAAAAGGGTAAATTAGCAACCTTTGGTATTGTTCCAACAGATGCCAACACAGGCTACGGGTACATTCACAAGGGTGAAGTTATTGATAGTGTGTTTAAGGTAAAAGAATTTACTGAAAAGCCCAACCAAGAGACTGCTGACTTATTTCTCAAGACTAACGACTATTTGTGGAATTCTGGCATGTTTATGTTTAAGGCTAACACGTTAATTGATGAGTTAAAAATACATTCTCCATATATTGTAGAATCTGCAGAAGAGGCCATCAATAAATCAGTGCAAGATTTAGATTTCATTCGCATGGCATCATTTGAATTTAATTCATCATTAAACATTAAAAATTCAACATTGTCCATAGACTACACTCTCATGGAGAAAAGTGATAACGTGGTTGTTGTGCCACTCGATGCACAGTGGAATGATATTGGCGCTTGGTCTGCACTGTATGACATTGGCGCAAAAGACGAAAGTGGTAATGTGGTTAAAGGCGACGTAATCACTCAAGACACTACAAACACTTACATCAATGCCAATCACCATATGGTTGCAACTATTGGTGTAGATGACTTAATCGTGGTAGATACGCCTGATGCGACTTTTATTACAACAAAAGAAAAGTCTCAAGAAGTTAAATCTATTGTTGAATCTTTGCAAGCAAGCGGCAGATGCGAAAGTGGCGAACACCGCAAGGTTTATCGCCCATGGGGTTGGTATGATTCTATTGAGTCAGGCGAGCATTTCCAAGTAAAAAGATTGCACGTTAATCCAGGTGCAAAACTCTCACTGCAAATGCATCATAAACGTGCAGAGCACTGGGTAGTGGTTAGTGGTACGGCAGCAGCCATTAATGGAGAAGAGATTTTAACTCTCAAAGAAGGTGAGTCTACTTATATTCCGATTGGCGTAACGCATGGTTTAGAAAATAAAACCAATGAACAGCTAGAAATTATAGAAGTGCAAAGTGGCGCTTATCTGGGTGAGGATGATATTGTAAGATTTGAAGATATTTACGGTAGAGCTAAAGATTAATACCTAATGAGTAATTTGATCACAAACAATACCGATACCCAGATAAAAGACAAAATCTACACAATTCGTGGATTGCAGGTAATGCTGGATAGAGATTTGGCAGATTTATACGGGGTCGAAACCAAGGTTTTTAATCAATCAGTAAAAAGAAACATAACCAGATTTCCGCAGGACTTCATGTTTCAGCTTACAAAAGAAGAATTAGAGAATTGGAGGTCGCAATTTGTGACATCCAATAAAGATAAAATGGGGTTAAGAAGAGCTCCGTATGTCTTTACAGAACAAGGCGTATCAATGTTGAGTACTGTTTTAAAAAGTGCTATATTTACCAAATGACCAGCACAATGAATACCAGTGGCTCGGTATTGATGAGCTACTAAGCAGTAAACAAGTACACAAATACGTAAAAGATTATTTTAGGAAATAAGTAAACAAATATGGCAAATAATAAAGTAGCATTAATTACAGGTATCACCGGACAAGATGGCGCTTATCTAGCAGAGTTTTTACTAGACAAGGGTTATGAAGTGCACGGCATTAAACGCCGCTCCTCCTCATTCAACACCGACCGAATAGACCACCTATATCAAGACCCACATGAGACTGATCGTAAGTTTGTTTTGCATTATGGTGACTTGGCGGATTCTATGAGCTTGGTTCGCATTATTCAAAAAATACGCCCTGATGAAATCTACAACCTGGGTGCACAATCACACGTAGCTGTATCTTTTGAAACACCTGAGTACACAGCTGATACAGTAGGCCTGGGTGCGCTACGCATACTAGAAGCGATTCGCATCTCAGGCCTAGAGAAGAAAACACGATACTATCAAGCATCTACTTCAGAGCTATACGGTGAAGTGCAAGAAATCCCTCAAAAAGAAACTACACCTTTTTACCCTCGCTCACCATATGCAGCTGCTAAGCTTTACGCTTACTGGATTACTGTTAACTATCGTGAAGCTTACGGCATGTATGCGTGTAACGGTATTTTGTTTAATCACGAATCTCCAGTGCGTGGTGAAACCTTTGTAACGCGTAAAATCACTAGAGCACTAGCGCGTATCTCATTAGGCCTGCAAGATACAGTCTACCTTGGCAATATGAATGCTCTACGTGACTGGGGTCATGCTAAAGACTATGTTGAGATGCAATGGCTTATGCTTCAACAAGACGAGCCTGATGATTTTTGTATTGCCACCGGCGTACAGTATTCGGTACGTGATTTTGTCAACTTCGCTTGGGGCCATCTAGGTAAGGCCATCCGCTGGGAAGGTGAAGGCATGGATGAAAAAGGCTATGATTCTGAGACGGGCAATTTAATCGTTGCAGTTGACAAGCGTTATTTCCGTCCAACTGAAGTTGAAACGCTATTAGGTGATCCATCTAAAGCTAAAGAAAAATTAGGTTGGGAGCCAAAAATTACCCTTGAAGAGATGGTGCATGAAATGATGGAAAATGACATCAACATTGCCAAGCGTGATTCTTTGGTTAAAGAGCACGGCTTTAAAGCGCCAAACTTCAACGAGTAATTGGTTTAGAAATGGATCTTAACGACAAAATTTATATTGCAGGCCATAGAGGCTTAGTCGGCTCTGCCATTGTTAGACAATTAGAATCTAGAGGTTTTGCTAATCTTTTAATGCGTACGCATAAAGAGCTTGATCTTACTAATCAAGCGCAAGTGCAAAACTTCTTCCAACAAGAAAAACCAGACTATGTCATTTTAGCTGCAGCAAAAGTAGGTGGTATTTATGCCAACAACACTTATCCAGCAGATTTCATCTATCAAAATATGATGATAGAGGCTAATGTCATTAACTCAGCCTATGAGAATAAAGTTAAACGTCTACTATTTTTAGGTAGTACTTGTATTTACCCTAAAGCAGTAAAACAACCCATGCAAGAAGAAGCAATACTCACTGATGTACTAGAGCCAACTAATGAGCCTTACGCGCTGGCTAAAATAGCAGGCATTAAACTTTGTGAATCGTATAACCGTCAACACGGTACAGATTTCCGCTCGGTCATGCCAACTAACCTTTATGGGGTAAATGATAATTTTCATCTAGAAAACTCACACGTTATCCCTGCGCTGATGAGAAGATTTCATGAGGCCAAGGTTAATAACGATGCTGAAGTTGTAGTATGGGGTACAGGCAATGCTATGCGTGAGTTTTTATATGTTGATGATATGGCGGCTGCATCATTATTTGTATTGGAGTTAGATGAAGAAACTTACCGGGTTAATACTAAGCCAATGCTTTCACATGTTAATGTTGGTACCGGAGTAGATGTAACTATTCGTGAAATGGCAGAAACCATGAAAGAGGTTGTTGGATATAAAGGCAGGTTAACTTTTGATACAACCAAGCCTGATGGGGCGCCAAGAAAGTTGATTGATGTAACTAGGCTAGAGAATATGGGTTGGAAATACAGTGTCGATCTGAGAAAAGGAATCGAAAAAACTTATGATTGGTATTTGAAGGGGGGGTTATGAAGTTATTAATCACCGGCGGAGCAGGGTTTATAGGCTCTGCTGTTAATCGCCATATTATTAACAACACCAATCACAGTGTTGTTAACGTCGACAAGCTGACTTATGCAGGTAATTTGGAATCCTTAGAGTCTATTGAAGATGATGCAAGGTATGCCTTTGAACAAGTCGATATTTGCGATGCTAATGAGATTAAACGCGTTTTTAATGAGCATCAGCCTGACATTGTGATGCATTTGGCAGCTGAATCCCACGTTGATCGCTCTATTGATGGTCCTGGTGTATTCATTCAAACTAATATTGTTGGTTCTTATGTGCTACTTGAGGAAGCTAGGGATTATTGGTCTAATCTAGATGGTGATAAGAAAGATAACTTTAGATTCCATCATGTATCTACCGATGAAGTGTATGGTGATTTAGAAGGTACGGATGATCTATTTACTGAAGAGACGCCATATGCGCCTAGCTCCCCTTATTCAGCAGCAAAGGCAAGCTCTGACCATTTAGTACGAGCCTGGCAGCGCACTTTTAAATTCCCAACACTGATTACTAATTGCTCTAATAATTATGGCCCTTACCAATTCCCTGAAAAGCTTATTCCGTTGATTATTCTAAATGCGCTAGAAGGCAAAGATTTGCCAATCTATGGCGATGGTAAGCAAATACGAGATTGGCTGTATGTTGATGACCATGCAAGAGCACTACTTCATGTGGCACTTACTGGAGAAATTGGAGAAACCTATAATATTGGTGGACATAATGAGTTGCAGAACATTGAGGTTGTTAAAACTGTTTGCAGTATCTTGGATGAATTAGTGCCAAGTAAACTTGACGGTATTGACCAATATGAACAGCTCATTACTTATGTAGGCGATAGAGCGGGACATGATGTTAGGTATGCCATTGATGCTACCAAGATAGATAAAAAATTAAACTGGACGCCAGATGAGACTTTTTCAACGGGTATTAAAAAGACCGTTGAATGGTATTTAAAAAATACCACTTGGTGTGACCGGGTTAAGGATGGCAGTTATCAGGGTGAGAGATTAGGAGTCATTAAACCATGAAAGGAATAATCCTAGCAGGCGGTTCAGGTACGCGTCTCTACCCCCTTACAAAAGCCGTATCAAAACAATTGATGCCTATCTACGATAAGCCGATGATTTATTATCCGTTGTCCGTGTTGATGCTATCTGGTATTCAAGAAGTGCTTATTATCTCTACACCTGAAGATCTGCCAAGATTTGAACAGCTTTTGGGTGACGGCTCTGGCATTGGCATGAGGTTTGTATACATAGTGCAGCCTTCTCCTGATGGCCTGGCCCAGGCATTTATTTTAGGTAAAGATTTTATTGGTGATGACGATGCTTGTTTAATCCTGGGTGATAATATCTATTATGGTCACGGCATGACCGATATGCTAGCTAACGCGGTCTCAAATGCTAAAGATAAAAATATGGCAACCGTGTTTGGTTATCATGTTAATGATCCTGAGCGTTATGGTGTAGTTGACTTCGATACTACCGGCAAAGCACTTAGTATTGAAGAAAAACCAATAAACCCCAAAAGTAATTACGCAGTAACCGGTCTTTATTTTTATCCAAATGATGTGGTTAAAAAAGCCATTGAAATTGTACCATCTGATAGAGGTGAATTAGAAATAACCACTGTGAATCAGATGTATTTAAGCGAAGAGCGTCTAACAGTTGAACTTATGGGTAGGGGTTATGCTTGGCTAGATACAGGCACACATGAAAGTCTATTGGAAGCTTCGACATTCATTGAAACTATTGAGAAAAGACAAGACTTAAAGGTAGCTTGCATTGAAGAGATTGCTTTTGAGCAAGGCTACATTAATAAAGAGCAACTGATAGAGCTGGCGCAGCCACTTGTTAAAAATCAATATGGACAGTACTTACTAGGGCGTGCAGAGGAAGTGACTTGAAGTTTACTCCTCAATCAATCCCTGATGTAGTACTTATAGAGCCTACTGTACATGGCGATAATCGCGGTTACTTTGTAGAAACCTTCAGACAAGATTTATTTGAAGAGGCTGTCGGATATAAGATTAACTTTGTTCAGGATAATGAATCTAAGTCTACTAAGGGTGTATTACGTGGACTGCATTATCAGCTACCACCCTATGCTCAAGCCAAACTAGTAAGAGTGATAGAGGGTAAAGTACTGGATGTGGCTGTTGATATCCGCAAGTCCAGTCCTACTTTTGGCCAACATGTGGCTGTAGAACTCACATCAGAGAATAAACATCAACTATTTGTGCCTCACGGCTTTGCACATGGATTTATTGTACTTAGTGATAATGCCACCTTTGCTTATAAAGTAGATAATTATTATGCGCCAAAGCATGATCGAGGCATTGCGTTTGATGATGCTAAATTGGGCGTCGATTGGCGCTTAACGATAGAAGCATTACAACTCTCAGATAAAGATAAGTCACATCCAGTTTTAGCGAATGCTAAAGATTTATTTGAGTAGCTAGGAATTATGAGAATACTAGTTACAGGCAAGAATGGCCAATTAGGAAAATCTATTCATAAGCGTGTTACCAATAATGAACATACTGACGAGTTTGTTTTTGTTGGCAGAGAAGAGTTAAACTTAAGTAATGGAAACAACATTGCTCGTTACTTTGAAGGCAATACATTTGATATTATCATTAACTGTGCAGCTTATACTGCTGTCGATAAGGCAGAAGAAGAAGCAGTACTTGCTAATCAGATCAATCACTTGGCGGTTAAACAATTGGCTCAGATTGCTAAAATTCAACAAGCTAAATTAATTCACATTTCTACCGATTATGTATTTGATGGAGAGAGTGATAAGCCTTATATAGAAACTGATGAAACCAATCCAATCAATGCCTATGGAAGAACTAAGTTGGCTGGAGAAAAAGCACTACAAGAAATCATGTCAACTGATGCTATTATCATTAGGACTAGCTGGGTGTATTCTGAGTTCGGCAATAACTTTGTTAAGACCATGCTTAGGCTTGGAAAAGAAAGAAGTGAGTTAAATATAGTAAGTGATCAAATAGGATCGCCTACCTATGCAACTGATTTGGCAGAAGTGATACTAAATATAATAAATAATAAAGATTATCAAGAAAACAACCAGCCAACTGAGATTTATCACTATTCAAATGAAGGTGGAATAAGTTGGTATGATTTTGCAAAGAAAATCTTGAAAATAGCAAAGATAGATTGCAAGGTTAATCCTATTACAACAGAACAGTATCCAACTCTAGCCATAAGGCCGAGAAATACCTTAATGAATAAAACCAAAATAGCTAAAATATTTAGCATTAAGACTCGTGATTGGAAGGATGTATTTAAATCTTTTTATTGATTTCTTTCTCTTCATTATTAAAAAATATAACCTATTCTTCTAAGTAGGGTTATGTTGTTTTTTAGTATCCATTAATTTAAGGAGTTTAAAATTGAAAAATATAGTTATGGACCTTGACAACACTATTTCTTTTAAGTCGGACTATGCGGGTTACGCCCTAGCAAAGCCAGATATGGAGATAATTGAAAAGCTTAATCAATATAAAGAATTAGGCTTTAAGATAATAATTTTCTCTAGTAGAAATATGAGAACATACAAAGGAAGTATCGGAAAAATCAACAAATTCACCCTACCTGAAGCCATGAAATGGCTAGAAAAATATAACGTGCCTTATGATGAAATTATTATGGGCAAGCCCTGGTGTGGAAATGAGGGTTTTTATGTTGATGATAAATCTATTAGACCAAATGAATTTAAAGAATTAGATCTTGGTGAAATCAATAAGATTATTAATACATGATGCTGTATGTATTTCCAATGGCGGGAGAAGGGAGTAGATTTAAGGATCAAGGGTATGATAATCCAAAATATACCCTTCCACTAGGTGTTAGCAATGTTTTTTCTGAGGTTGTTAAGCCTTTCTTAAGGGCTGACAATGAATCTACATATTTATTTATTTTAAACAAGGATAGACAGGCATACGAATTTGTATTGTCTGAGTTAAAAAAACTAAAAATAAAATCTTTTTTAATAGTTACTATTAATACTCCAACATTAGGCCAAGCACACACAGTCTACCTGGGTCTTAAAGAGATTGAAACGAAATTATATTACCAAGGAATGTTGATTTATAATATTGACACAGTTAGAAGGGTTTTTTCAGTTTCTAAATTTATGAAACTCGGATCTGGATATTTGGAAGTATTTAAGATGCCTGGCAATCAGTGGTCTTTTATTGAGCCTGGAGAAAATAACACTGTTATCAGAACAACAGAAAAGAATAGGATATCTCCTTTTGCTAGTACAGGGCTGTATTATTTCAATTCTATAATTACATTTAAGGAAATTTTTGAACAGGCTTATAAGGTGAGGGCTATGGACAAAGGGGAATTTTACATAGCGCCTCTCTATAATTTTATTATTGAGTCTGGAGGTAGCGTCTATTATGATTTAATTGAGCCAAAAAATATTATCCCTTGTGGCACCCCTGAAGAATATGAAAACTCAAAAAGCTATTTTTAAAGGTGACTTAAAATTCTAACAAATATATTTATGAAAAATACAATACTTATTGCATCATCAGATTATGTAAATAATGAACTTCAAGGGGAGGTTGGTGCAATTCCACCTTCATTTGTTCCGGTCGGATCTTCAAGACTATACAAGCGCCAGATAAATTCAATACGCACATCTTTTCCAGATATAGATATATCTATATCTTTGCCTGCCGGGTATCAGGTCCCTGAATATGATAATAGAATATTAGCATTAAATAATATTAGTATTATTTTTATCCCTCTAGGATTGACAATATCACAATCGCTTGACTATTGTCTTCTTCAAAATGCTAATATCTCTAAAATTCTTTATGGAGATACTTTAGTATATGACTTTCCTCTCGGGGAGAATGTAATAGCATTAGCATCAGTTGATGATAGTTATAAATGGGAAATAGAAAATTCTACCTTTTCAGAGGATTTGGTATGGTGTGGCTATTTTTCTTTCTCAAAGTTGGATATATTTAGAAAGCTTCTTTCCGATAACAGCTCTATTATCCAAGCTATTTTAAAATACAAGACAAAGGTTCCTGGCGTATTAACTCCAACCATTAAGCAATGGTTTGATTTTGGACATGTGAATACTTATTTTAAATCTCGCAGAAATATAACCTCAGAGAGGAGTTTTAACGTTTTGATGGTGACAGGAAACGTTGTGAGAAAGGCCAGTAAGGATGGCGGTAAAATTGCTCATGAGATTGATTGGTTTGATAATGCTCCATGTGAGCTAAGGCCGTATTTGCCTCAAATCTTATGTAGAAACAGAAATCTCAACAACTCATATTATGAAATTGAGTACTTGCCTGTGATTCCATTAAGCGAACTTTTTGTATTTACAGCTTTAAGTGAAAAACAGTGGTACAGCATTGGAACTCTTTTAGGATTATTGATTAAAAAATTGAAGAATTGTGCTCATGGCCAGGTGGATGACTCCGATATTTTGACTGAAGCATCAGAACATTATAAATATTTAATTACAACCAAAGTAGAGCAAAGGCTTTTGGATTATGATCAAAAAATCCTGGACATTGATTTATATAAGCCTCTCTTTTTGAATGGTAAGAAGTTACCCTCAATTAGTGAGATTTATAGTGAGCTTTCAAGTATTGCAGTTAAAAGAAAACAGGTAAGTTCTCAGTTGCACGGTGATTTGTGTTTTAGCAATATTTTGTACGATAGTAGGCTGGGATTGCTAAAGCTAATTGATCCTAGGGGGAATGGTTTGAAGCACAATTTTGGAAATCAAGTGTACGATCTTGCTAAACTTTGTCACTCGATAGTTGGATATTATGACTTTATAGTAGCAGGGTATTTTGATATTTCCTCCAAAGGAAATCACTTGACTTTTAATATGCATTTAAGTGAAAAAATAATTACAAGATCTAAACTTTTGGAGTTGGCTATTGAAAATGAAGCAGGTATTAAAATTTCAGAATTTTATCCTGAGATGATTTTATTGTTTATTAGCATGGTTCCTTTACATTCTGACTCTCGAGATAGACAGTTAGGGTTTATTGCCAACGTTTTAAGATTGTATCTTGTTTGGAATGAAAAATGAATTTGGATATTTTTAAGATTATAAAAAACGCTTATAGCTTATTAACAGCTAGTGAAAAGAAACAATCTGCATTATTACTTCTTATCTCTGGTGTTGCAGGAATTCTTGAGATTTTATCTATTTGGTTAATAACTCAGTTAATTGTTGGAACTGGACAGGAAGTTGATTCAGGATTTTTAAGCAATATACTGGACTCAGTTAGATTGTTTTTTGATGTTAGCTTAGTAAGTGTTACTTTTCTTATTTTAACTTTGACCTTAATAGTGTCAATACTTAACAACTGGATGGTAAATATATTTGCAACAAGATTTGGTATCGCTCTTGGCAATAGAGTTTTTGAAATTAGTATTGGCCAGCCTTTGTCATATCTTCATTCTGTAGATCCTTCTGAAATTGCAAAGAAAATTTTTCAGGAGTCACAGAGAGTAATGGGGCAGATTTTTGTCCCAATAATGAATGTAGCATCAAAATTTATAATTGCTATTATGATTTTTTTATTTATTTTAAGAGAGAATTATATTATTGCGTTATCAATGGTAGGATTGTTTGGCACACTTTATTTAATCATGTTTGCTTTGATAAAATTAAGATTGTATAAGAACAGTAATATTATTTCTGACATTGGAGGAAGAAGATTCAGATCGCTTGCGGATGCAATTTCATCCATTACAGAAATTAGATTTTATGGACTTATAGAGCAAACACGTATAAAGTTCAATTCTGACGGAGGATTACTTGCAAAAGCGATAGGAGAGAATCAAGCAATGGTTCAAATTCCAAAAAATATTGTTGAGTATGTATTTTTTTCCCTGATAATTTTGTTTTATATTTATTCAAATTCTGATATTTCTAGTATAGGCTTAAATTCTAGTGCATCTATAGCTCCAATTTTATTAGCAGGAATTAAGTTACTTCCTACTATTCAGCAAATATTTAATGGTATAGCCACTGTCAGTGGAAACCAAACTGCTATAAGCGATATTGAAGCGTATCTAATTAAATCAGAGCGCAGTATGAATGACCATGCAAAGATTTCTCATAGGATGTCTATACTAGATGAAGGTACTGCAATTCTAGTGGAAGATAATAGGCGCAATAAACAGTTTAGTATCCTTAAAAATAAGTTAAATGTGGTAGTGGGCAAGAGTGGCTCTGGAAAAACATCACTGATTGAAGCAATTTTAGGGCTGAGAAAGTTTGATGGAAAAGTGTTGTTTTCAAAGAATATTTTTCAAAATAAAAAAATAAATGAGAAGATTGCATATGTTCCTCAAAAGCCATTTATTGTTAATGACTCTATAAAGAAAAACATAACTACTTTTGATACCGATTGCTTTGATGCCAATCGATTTGAACGGGCGCTTATGGTGTCTGGATTTGATAAGATCCTAAAAAAGAGAGGTGTTGATGTAAATTTTACAATTTATGGATATGGCCTTAATTTTTCTGGAGGTGAGAGCCACCGTCTAGCAATTGCAAGGGCTGTCTATTTAGATAGGGATATATTGATTATGGATGAATATAGTGCCGCTTTAGATAGTCAGACTGAGGGAGAAGTTCTTAATTTGCTTCAAAGTCATATGACTAATAAAACTATTATCTTGGTTACGCATAGTGAAAAAATAATTAAAGCAGCTGACAATATGGTAAATCTAGATGATTGACTATTATTCTTTGGTGTTTTATGGGCCATGGGATAGGGTAAAAGACAGAATTCAGGGTGGATTTGATTACAGCTCTTATCTGGCTAAAATAAGGGTGATATTTCCAGATTGTGAAATTATCTACTGCTCTTCAGATTCCAAAGGTTATTTAGAAGATTATAGTAAGCTTTTTGATAAGGTGATTTCTACAGAGCGTTTCGATCCATTTGATAAGAATACTGAGTACAATCATCAAACTCCCTCGTTTGTTACATCTAAATTTAATAGGTCTTGGTTGTTAATTAACAGTATAGAGGGTGTTAAGGCATCTACCGGATCCTATATACTAAAATCAAGAAGTGATTTATTTCTCAAATTGGATTTTTTAAAAAATTTTGACTCTATAGCTCTTGATAAAGGCAAGTTTATAGTGGACTGCTCTGCGAGTCATTCACCTCTTATTCCATATTACTGGTCCGACATGTTTATTTCTGGAGAGTCCAAATTAGTAAAAAATGCATTTCAAATTGATAGAAAAAAAAATTTAGACTCTTGCGGAGTATTGCAATTGAGCCCGTTTAGATACCTCAATATTGGTCGTTTTCATAGTTCATATGTTTATAATGAGTATTTAGTTTGGGGCAGTATTTTAGAAAATTCTAAATTTATTAAAATTCCAAATCTACAATCAAAACTTCTTTTCTCTGATTTGATTTCTAGTGAAAGGGTTATGAGAGGTGGGGTTGTAATTATTCCTAGAGAAGAAGTCTTTGAGGCTCATTCAAGATTCAACAGCAAGACAAATATTGTTAATAGTTTATTTAATAAGTGGTACTGTCATAATATAAAGCACCTTAAGTGGTGTAAATATATTATGTTTTTAGGGGTGTTTTATAAAAAAAGTTTTATGAGTATTTTAAAAAAAATTTGGAGTATTTTAAGATGAAAGTGGTAATTACCGGGCATATGGGATTTATAGGAATATGGATGGCTTTATATTTAAAAAAAAGGGGGTATGAAGTCTTTGGCATTGATAATCGATCTTCATATGGAGATCGATTGTTTGACTTATTGCCAAAAGATGAAATATTTTCACAGAGTGTTGTTGGCGATATAACAGATATATTGACACTAAAAAAATTTCTAACTTCAGTCAGACCTGATGCGGTGATTAATCTGGCTGGACAAGCAATCGTTCCAAGGTCTTTTTCTGATCCAGAACTGACATTTGCAACTAACGCCTTAGGAACATTAAATGTCCTGGCCGCATCATCAGAAGTTGCCACAATAAAAACTTGCTTGTGTATTACTAGCGACAAAGTCTACAAGAATAATAATGAGGATAAGTTTTTTTCTGAGAGTGATGAGCTGTGGGGTGGTGACATTTATAGCTCTTCTAAAGTTGCTGCAGAGAATATAGCTCAATCTTTCTATTATGCTCATTTAAAGAAAAGCATGTCAATTCATACAATTCGCTTAGGGAATGTGGTTGGAGGGGGTGATTGGTCTGTTAATAGATTGATACCAGATTTAATTAGGGCATATAATAATAATGAAATTTTTTATGTTAGATATTTGTCTGCAATAAGGCCATTTCAGCATGTTCTTGATGTTGTCGCATCGATTTCAAATATACTTGACTTTAGTTTGAAAGAAGTTAATTACAGTACATGGAATTTAGGACCAAAAAACAATACCTTTCTTGATGTTCAATCAGTAATTGATATCTTTCAAAGTGAATTTGGAGAGCTTGATATTGAATCTGATCCAAGTACGAACAAAGAAGATCTTAAGCTAGCAATCCTCAATAATAAATATGTGGATCGCTTTTCTTCTCCGGTGTATGATAGTTTTGAGTCAGTTAAAGCTACTTTACAATTTTATAAAAAAATAAATAAATCAAATGCTGTTGAGTTATGCAATAGCGAAGTCTCTATTTTTTCTAATGAGGTCTAATGGCTTAAATCTATTATTAACAACTAAAATTCCTAAAGATGACTATGGGTTTATTAGAAGATATCTATTCTCTCTAAAAACATTAAAAAAAGTTCATTTTAAGTCTATTTGCGTAGCAGTTGATTTAACAGAGTTTGTAATGGAAAGTAAAACGACTGTTCAAAGGTTGATTGTCAAGAGACTTAAATTTTACTTATCAGCTGATAGTATTCAAATTAACTTCCAAAGGCCATCAACCAAGGAGGAGTGGATAGTTTTAATCGAAAGGTTGAAAGGCATATGTAATGATAGCCCTTGGCTGTTAATGATGAATCATGATCATTTTTTAATCAATTCAAAGGAGTGCCTTCTTGTTGAGACTGTTAACAATGTATTTTTCAGCGAAAAGTATAAACACATTAATGATAAAATATTGTTTTATTCACATACTCCAGAATTAATTTCATGGACTTTTAATTTTAAGCCAGGGATTAGGTTTAAAGAGGTTGAAGAGTCTTTATATATGTCTTCAAAACTTGATAAATGGGTTGATTCATTTTTTGTGGCAAAAATTGAAACTGTGCATAGGATATTTTTAAATCTCAATACCTCTAGGCAAGCATACGTTCCAAGAATTGATTGGACGGGGTTGAGTTATAGCAATTTAAGAATTACATCCTTTATTGTTTCTAAATCTCTTTTTGAGCATTATGATGGGTACTCACATATTTCCTCTCAAGAAGCTTTATCAAAAAGAGTTAAAAATTTTAGCAATACCAAGAATTTTAAGGATGAAAAATTAGAAATTATAGTAAAAAATTTATACTACAGATGGAGAATGTATAGTGACTATACTCTTGAATTGTTTATAAAATATAAATGGTTTAACCTTCCCTTTTTGCTACAAGATTATGATCATATGAGAAATAGAATAGAAAGAATGTTTTACTCTTATGAGGTTCCAGTTTTTCTTAAACAGACTGATAGAAAATCTGGCCAATTAATTATTGAAAATCTTAAGGATTTTATTAAAGAAAATTACACTTCACAGAAAAATTCCAATACGGACTCTGCTAAAAAGGCTAAATATAATACTCACATAATACTTAGCCTTGTCTTACCTTTTTTTGTTTTTAGATTGAAGAGGGTACTGGTAAGCATTATGAAAAAATGAAGTTAAATTTTATACAGGTACATAGAGCACTTTTTGCATTTGCAATATTAGTATATCACTTTTCATCAAGCTCTATGAATCAGACTGGGGTATTTATTCCTAATGCCCCTTTGGGTGTTCAGGCATTTTTTTTTATATCAGGTTTTTTAATGTACACTTTATATAAAGATAAAATTAACAACTTTACAAGTGTTTTTTGGTTTATAAAGAAAAGAATCATTCGTATCTTCCCTTTGCACTTGCTGCTTCTTAATATTTTCTTATTGTTGGAATTTTTAAAGTATTTTATTTTTATTGAATATGGAATTTCTCCTAATGGCGGAGAGCCTTTTACAATGAATAATTTTCAGAATTATTTATCTAACCTGTTTTTACTCCATTCTTGGATCGATAACTTTGGAATGGGAAGTTTTAATTACCCCTCATGGAGTATTAGTGTAGAGTTTTTTTTGTATATTGGGTTTTCTGTACTACTGTCAAATTTAACTAAGAGCTCATATATCAAATTTTTATTTTTTTTAATAGGAATGTATTTTCTTTATAGTTTTGCCTCTAATGAGATAATATTTGGCTCAATTTCTTTTATATTAGGAATATTCGCCTCTTACTTTAAAGAGAGGGTGGTAATAGTTGCGGCCCCTTTCATGTCTTTTGCAGCTAACTTTTTTATTATTCTTATTATTTTCTCCACTTTTGAGCTGAAGTTTTTGAATGCATTCTTCTTGCTTATGGTTTTTTTGTTTTTTAACTATTCAACCTTTAGGAAGTCTAACGGGCACTTAAGTGGTCCAGAAAAAATTGCAGATTATCTTGGTAATATAAGTTATTCTATATATATGTGGCACGCCCTAGTAATATGGATCTTTACAAGAATCTATGAATTCATTAATCCAGGAATTGTTTTTTCAGGAACGATTGACACATTACTTCTGCTTACCATTGTCTCACTTGCTGTGCTTACTGTATCTTCAATTTCATATAAGTATTTAGAACTTAAATTTCTAAATAAAAAAAATGTTTGACCTTATCGTAGTTGTAAAGAATGGAGAGCATTGCATTTCGGAAACGTTAAGATCAATCTCCTCCCAAACCGACTCTTTGTGTGATATTTATTTTGTAGATGGGGGTAGCTTGGACAAAACCGTTAAGTTTGCTAAGGAGTTCTATTTAAAATTTCTTTTAGAGGAAAGTGATTCTGGCATATATGATGCTATGAATAAAGGAATTAATGCAATACCTAATAGCAAGAAAAGATATACCTTGTTTCTTAATTGTGGAGATTTTTTAATAGATTCCAGTATTATGAAATATCTTGAAATACAAATTTTAAAAAATGATTTTCCTGACATTGTATATAGTGACATTGTAACAATATCTAAAAATTTGGAGAAAAAAAATCGCCTTAAGAATCATGATTTATTAGCTAAAGGTATGTCTCTTTGTCATCAATCAGTTCTAATTAGAAATGATGTTTTAAAAAAGAAAAGGTTTGACATATCTTATAAATACGCCTCTGATTATGATATGATTTTAGGTTTATATCTTGATAAAATGAAATTTTTCAAGTCTAAAAAGCCAATGGCGCTTTATTCTGATGGCGGGGTTTCATCTAGCCACCCTGTGGAAGTTTATATAGAAATGTTTAAAATTGCAGTGGATAAGCTGTCATTTCTTGACTTGATATTGTACTCTCCTTATCATTTGAGGAATATCTTGATAGGTTTTTATTCTCTAATAAAGATACACTTAAAAAAAAATAGTACTTTATGAGTAAAGCTCATAAAGCCATAGGGCTGACACTATTCTATCTTTCAGTGGTATTTTTTTCTGTATTATTATCTGACTTTATAAATTTTGGTGATTTTAAAATTTATGAGAAGAGTTTTAATGATCACAGCCAATCCTTTGAAGATTATCAGCTATACATGGGGGTTAATGAGCCAATTCCTTTTCTCTTATTCAGATTGGGAAATTTACTAGGTATCAGCTTTGTATATTTAAATGCTTTTTTAAATGCATTATTTTTATTGGCAGCCTATAAGTTTTTCTTTACTTTTAGAAAGGAAAATGTAGGGAATTTTGTATTATTTTGTATAGTTTTTGTAGTCTCTTTTTATTCGGCGGTATTATTTTTTGCAGCTATAAGAGTAAAAATTGCATTAATCTTTATACTCTTTTCGTATCATTATTTTTCAGTTTCGCGTACTCGCTTTTATATGTTTTCCATAATGGGTTTACTCTCTCATTTTCAGTCGATATTTTTTATTCCCATACCTTTTTTATTTCAAAAGAGAGTAAATAAATTGATGGTGATTTCTATAAGTGCAATAACATTCTTCGTGTTTGTGTTTTACCTGGAATTGCTATTAAACAGGGTGTCTGCGTATATCGGAAGCTCAGTTTATATCGGTAACTTTATAAAAGTTTTGTTTTTGCTATCACTTGGCTATTTAATTTCTGAAAGGCGTATCAATAAAGTGTTATATTTTTTGTATTCTCTATTGTTGCTAACTTTTGCTTTGTTTGCCGATGGAGGTAGAATTGCACAAATTGCTTGGCTACTTGTAACTTTTTCTTTTCTAATGACTCACAGATATAGATTCACATTCTACATGCTGACACTTTACTTTGTTATTAATTCATTGGTTTTCTATTTATTTTTATTAGACAATGGCTATCCCATGCATCCAGATAATACAATTTTAAATTATTTTTTTAGAGGTGATGTGTAATGGTTATAAATGTTGTGGCAGATAATCTTGGAGGAGGGTCGCTGGTTTTATTTGAGGTCTTCTATTATGAGATGCTAAATTCTTATCCTCATGTGAAATTTAACTGTTTAATTGGGCGAAGGGCAGGAAAAGATATAAAGACAGAGAAGAATGTACTTATTGTGAGTCGCCCTGGAAAGATTGCCACTATATCAAGACTGATGTTTATTTATAAATATCGTAACGCTGATCTGACACTTAATCTTTCTAACTTTCCAACTTCAATAGTTTTTTTTAGACGACTTTTCCCAAAAGAATTTTTATTGATTCAAAATCAATATTTCTTTGACTTTCCTCCAATTCAGAAGAAGCTTTATGGATACTGGTTTATATTGAGATCTGTTATTATAAGAAGGGTCGTTCTAAAGGTGTTATTTTCTTTATCAGTGAAAAAAAATATCTCATTTGTTGTTCAAACACCCCACATGTCGAAACTTTTAAAGAGGAGTTTAAGAGGCTCAGGTATTGTAAATATTACACTACCACATATAGCCCCTAAGTTTACCCCTCTCCCTGAGCTTCAGTTGCGTGAGGTAGACAAAAGGTTGCAAAATAAGACTTTTTGGCTATTTCCTGCATCAGCCGAACCCCATAAAATGCATCTTAATTTTTTAAAAATTTTTGAAAGTATTTGCGCTAAATTTAATATAGGCGTTTATTTGGTCCTGACCTTAGATTGTAAGAAAAGCTTTGACAAGGTTGTTTTGGACTACATTTCTAATTCAAATGTTTTAAGTCGACAGGTTGTTAACCTTGGATGGATACAAGAGTTTGAACTTAATAAGTATTATGCGCAGTGTAGTGGAATAGTTTTTACATCGGTATTTGAGAGCTATGGATTTCCTTATGTTAAAGCGATTGAGCTCAACAAGCCTATTTTGTGTTACAAGACACCATCTGCCGAATATTTATATCCAAATGATTTTTTATTCATGAACAAAGTAAATGAAAAAAAATTGATGAAGAGGGTTTTTTTCGAAGAAAATTTTGAGGGTTTAGTTCCAAGTTCTTTCAAGCTTGAAAAATCTTTACTAAGAACATACCTATTCTCATTTGTTGATTATGATTGATATTGCAATAATAGGGGGTGGGTGGTCTGCAGCATTCTTTCTTTTAGGGCTATCAGATGATTTAAAACAAACATTAAAGATAGAGATTTTTCAGGAGAATAGCCCTTCTGATGAAGGTGGGCTAACTTATGAAAGTCTTCTGTGTTCAGTAAATGGCCAAAAGAGTGAAGTGAGACTTCCAGCAGCCAAGAACCTGGGTGGCGCTTCTATCTCCTTTGGAGGTCAATTGTCCAGATTTGAAAAGAGTCATTTTTCTGACAAACCTGGCGTGCTTGTTGAAGAGGATATTTTGGAACCTTGGCCTATCAAGTATAGCGACTTGAGTCCTCATTATGAATTTGTTGAAAATTATGTGGAGCAACAAGTTGGATCAAATTCAAAAAAAATAACTCTTAAAAGGGCGAAAAATTCCTTCTTTTTTCAACAAATGGTCAAGTGTAAAATTGATCCCTATGTACCACTTACTGCATTAAATTTCAAAAAACATTGCGATGGATGTCCCGGTAGACTTTGTAAAAAGAAGTGCAAATTTACCGCCCTGGATGTCATTCTAGATCAGGAAAAAAAGTATAAAAATATAAAGATAAGTAACAATTCTAAAGTTGTTAAAATATCTTCTTGTGGAAGAGATGTTAGAGGGGTTAAGGTTCTTAGTCAAGGCGAGATTGTAAATAAAGAATGTGCCAGTGTTGTTTTGTGCGCGGGCGCAATTAATACTCCAGAAATTCTTAACAATCTATACAGTAGTTCCGGAATTGATAGTGAATCCTCAAAATTTGTTGGACGCGGACTAATGTTTCACTACTCTGATATTTACATTTCATGGGATTATTTTTTAAGATCATCGGAAGTTATTCCTAAATTTTTTGCTTCTGATTTTTTAAATAAGCTGGATGGAGTGCCTCTCGGAAATATCCAATCAATTGCAACTACCTTGAAATCTGAAGATGTTCAAAGGGTAATTTTTAGATTGTTACCTAATTTTAATTTGAGTTTTGCTAAAATTATTGTCAAATCATTCGCTAAAATTTCTGGCACCATAGCTGAAAAAATGTCAAAAAGGGTTTTTGTGCTAGCAACTGTTGGAGAGGACTTTCCAAGGTATGAGAATAAGGTTAAAATGAACGATAAAGGGAAGTCGATTATTTATTCTATATCCAGTGAGATGAAGGCAAGAAGAAAAAAGTTTGACAAAACTCTAAAAAAGAATTTTAGAAGAAAATTTTTTATTTTTAGGCTTCCATTTTTTGACACTCTTAATCTTGGTCACCCTTGTGGCACATGCAGAATGGCAGAAGAAAAAAGTAAAGGCGTTGTGAATAAGAACTGCAAATCTTTTGATTTTAATAATTTATACATAGTAGATGCTTCCATCCTTCCTAGAAGCGGCGGAACAAACCCTAGTCTTACTATTGCGGCTAATGCTCATAGGGCGGCTAGTTTATTTAAAAAAACGGAGTAAAAATGAAAAATATAATGGTTTTAGGTGGTGATGGATTTTGCGGATGGCCCGTAGCTCTTTTTCTTTCAGAGAAGGGGTATGAGGTTACTATAGTTGACAATTTATCTAGGAGAAAAATTGATAATAATTATCACTTTAACTCTTTAACGCCAATAGCTTCTCTTGAAGATCGTGTATCGGTATGGAACAGTTTGTCCGCCCATAAAATTAAGTTTAATATTATTGACATTGTTAAAGAGAGAGAAATTTTTGAGGATTTGCTTTTAAGGGTTAAACCAGATGTAATAATTCATTTTGCTGAGCAGAGGTCTGCTCCATTTTCAATGAAATCAGATGTGGAGAGGGTGTATACAGTCGAGAACAATATAGGCTCCACCCACCACTTGTTATCAAGTTTGGTTAAATTAGATATAGATGCGCATATTATTCACCTGGGAACCATGGGAGTTTACGGATATTCTTCTACCGAGTGGGAAATTCCAGAAGGCTATCTTTCTGTTCAGGTTGAAGGTAGGAGTGGAAAGTATACGGAGCGTGAAATTCTTTACCCCACTTCCCCTGGAAGTGTGTATCACCTTACAAAATCAATGGATCAATTAATTTTTCAGTACTACGCATCAAATTATCAATTGAGAATTACTGATCTTCATCAAGGCGTTGTCTGGGGGACAAATACAAAACAGACCAATAGAGATGAAAGACTAATAAATAGATTTGATTATGATGGTGACTATGGAACAGTTTTAAATAGATTTTTAATGCAATCAGCCATTGGTCATCCATTGACAGTTTATGGAACTGGAGGGCAAACTAGAGCATTTATTCATATAGATGATACTTGTAAATGTATTGAATTGGCAATTGAAAATCCAGCAAAATCAGGAGAAAGAGTAAAGATCTTTAACCAGGTTACTGAAACTCATACTGTTTTAAGTTTGGCCAAAAAGGTTTCAGAGGCTACTGGAGTGAGTATTCAGCCAACTGAAAACCCTAGAAATGAAATGGTTGAAAATGAACTAGATGTATGTCATGAATGTTTTGATGGTCTTGGCTTAAAGGCAAAAAAAGTAGCTGATGCTCCACTTAATACTGAGATAGAATTAGCAGTCAAATATATAGATAGAGTGGATAAAAGTATTATTAAGCCGCTATCTTTTTGGAAGTCAAAATGAAAATATTGATCACAGGCAGTTCGGGATTTATTGGATATAATTTACTTAGGCAGCTTAGAAGGAGTGAGATTTTTAATTTGTATTTAGTTGGCTTAGATTTTGATAATAAAGGTGCGAACAGCAAGATTTCTAATGACAATTTGGACGATTATTACTGTATTGATCTTGTTGATCGAGAGTCGCTTAATGTGTTACCAAAGGATATAGACTTGGTTATCCATCTTGCGGCATTGGGTAATGTTGTTGAGTCAGTCGAAAGGCCGATGGATAATTTTCAAAATAATGTTATTGGCGGAATAAATATTCTTGATTGGTGTATGAAAAACAAGGTAGAAAAATTTATTTTTTCTTCAACTGGGGGTGCCTTGTTTGGTAATACAAAGCCACCAGTATCAGAAGAGTCAATTCCGGCACCGATATCACCTTATGGTGCAAGCAAGGCTACTTTGGAAAATTACATTCAAGCCTTCTCATCAAGTTACTCTATGAAGTCTATTATTTTGCGATTTGCAAATGTCATTGGACCGTATTCGATTCATAAAAAAGGTGTTTTAAACGTTTTTTTTAATTCATATAAAGCTAAACTTCCTTTAGTTATTTTTGGAGATGGAAGTTCATCTCGTGACTATCTGCATGTTGATGACTTATGTGCCGGAATAGTCTCATCTATAGGATACTTAAATAAAGATAACTTTAAGGGTATTCAAAAATTTCACTTATCATCTGGTGTAGACGTTTCGATTGTTGAGCTTGCTAGTAAGTTTTGCAAAGCAGTTAAACAGGAGTTGCCAATTGATTTTCAGCCTTGTAGATCTGGTGAAGTTGAGAAAACTTTTGCTTCAAATATTTTAGCCAAAAAAGAGTTAAACTTCACTCCTAAGAGTAGTGTGGATGATGCCATTAGAGATTTTATTAAGTATATAAATTTAAATACATGACCTTTTTAAATTCTTTTAAATTTTTCTTAAAAGAGAGTTCTTATAGATTTTATCACTTGCCTAGAATCGGATCTTTGAGAAAGGGTTCTAATACAAAAGGGGTTGTCTGTATTTGTTACTTGACTTCTCCTTTTTTAAACGGCTTCCTTAAGGCAAGGTCAAATGAGGAAAATATCAAGTCTATTGTAGGTGCATTTATTGATTTAGGCTATGAAGTGGATGTTTACGATTATAACTCAAGCCCCAAATACCATATTAAAAAAAAATATGATATTATTTTTGGGTTTGGATCTTTTTTTAAATATATAGTTGATTATCAAAACAAACGCTCCTTTGACTTTAAGTCAATCTCCTACTTTACAGAGCTTCCTGGAGAATATACAGTTGAAATTGAAAGGTCAAGAATCTCATATCTAAGGGGAAAGGGCTACAAGGTTTCTTTAGCTAAAAATTCAAGAGGAGGGCATTTTTTTACCAAGTCACACCATATTCAGTCTAATTATTTAATTTTTACAGGCCCTGATAGGAATTTATGCTACTTTGACAAATACAATTTTAGAAAAAAAATTGCAATCCAGCCTTCCATATTGGAGCTTTCAGACTTAAATTTAAGAGTACATAGGAAGGAAAATAGTTTTGTCTGGGTTGGTTCATTTGGTGGAATAGTTAAAGGGGTTGATATACTGATTGATATTTTCAATAGAAAGCCGGATTGGAGCTTAAGCATGTTTGGTTTGGATTCTCGTGATAAGAAGGCATTTTTAAAAAAACTTCCAAAGAATATTAAGAATATGGGCTTCCACTCTCCAAATTCAAAAACCTTTGTAGATACTTTGAGCTCTACAAAATACGTCCTTTCTCCATCATTTTCAGAAGGGTCAGCTACAGGCGTCCTGACAGCGATGGCTTATGGATGTCTACCTGTGGTAAGTTCTGAAACGGGAACAGAGTTTCCTGCAGGTATGCCCAGTATTTATTTTAAATGTGACCAGAATACTGAAAAAATATTGGTAGATATTGAAAATATATTGCTTGAGTTTAATGCACTACCTCAAGAATACCACGCCTATTTATCTATAGATTCTAGAAAAAAATATTGCCAAGACAGTTTCTATAAAAATTTTTCTAAATCGATAACAGAGGTCATTAAGTATGAAGCCTAAAGTATTGATATTAATGGCTTTTCATAATGGAGAAAAGTGGGTTGAGGAGCAGTTAACTTCCATTCTTTATCAAAATAAAGTCTTGCTTGATGTGATAATTGGTAATGATAATTCTTCACAAGAGAGTACTGTTTTTATTGAAAATTTGGTCAAGAATTTTCCAAATGTTAGTAGTGTTGAGATTGATGGAGGGTCTCCAGCTAATACTTTTTATAAATTAATTTGTTATTCCAATCCGGATAAGTATGATTTCTTTGCTTTTTCAGATCAAGATGATATCTGGATGCCAGAAAAATTATTACACTCAATAAATATAATGAACAAAGGTTCATATGCCGGATCTTCATCTTTGACACTACCTTTTTCACATACGGGCATCAGCTTTAAAAATAAACACACGACAAATTTAAAAAAGTATGATCATTTTTTTCAAGCGTGCGGACCTGGTTGTACATACACACTAAATAAGGCTTTTTTTATAAAACTAAAAAAATATTTGTTATCAGTTAATAACTATAACGACATTCAATATCATGATTGGTTTATATACGCCTTTACAAGATCGTCCGGAGGTAAGTGGAAATTTATAAACCAATCTACCATTTTTTATAGGATTCATGATAGTAATATTCATGGCCTGCCTTTCTCTAAAAAAGGATTAGCTCAACGAATTCACCTTTTAATAGGCGGTCCGTATGCAAAACAAACTTTATTTTTAATTGCTAATTTTTCAAATAATGCACTGAATGATAGGCTGAAAAAATCTAAAGTCAGATTGTATTTATTTTTATTTTTTAACTTTAGGCAGACTAGAAGATCACTTCTTTCTGCTATATTTCAACCTGTAATTTTCTTTCTTTCTAGAAAATGATGCAAGATTCTCGATAAAGGGTGTTTTATTATGAAATATGTCAGTTAAAGTAATTATAACTAACCTTGACTCTCGAAAAGCATTTGATATTTTTAATATTATTAGCTCGAAAGGTATTAGATCGGTTCGAATTTTCTCTGGGAGTTGGGTAAAATTCTTATTTCTTAAGTATGCATACAATGGAAGTGTTATGCAGATCAAAGATGTATCAGTGGTTTTATCGATTATAAACATCTGCAATAAAAATCCAAGGGATAAATTTGTTTTGCTTCCGATCGAGGAAGAATTTATGTTGCAGATTTACAACTCAAAATATCAACTTCCAGATAATTTATTTTTTTTGTTTCCATCCAAAGAGTCGTTTGACTTAACAAGAGATAAGAATTTATTCTCTAATTTCTGTAATGAGAGTGGCTTTCCAATTCCCAAAGAATATTATTATGAGGATTTATGTAAGGCCAATTTACTCCCTAAAGATCTTATTGTTAAACCTTCAATCGGGTCTGGATCGAAAGGCATAGAGTATATCAGCTCTATGCGACAATTGAAAACATTGAAAATCTCCAACTTTAAGGAATGCATAATACAAGAAAAAATTAATCAGTCTAACCCTGTGGAGGCGGCATTGTTTTTGTGTAAAGAGGGTGATATCGTATCATACTATGGTCATAAAAGAATAAGAACGTCACCGAAAGAAGGAGGTGTCACTGTATTTTCTAAATGCACTGCCAATAAAGACATACTGGGAATTAGCAAATCTGTTTTAATGAAATTAAACTGGTCTGGATTTGCCATGATTGAATTTATGTATGATAGTGAAACTAAAAGCTATAAAATCATTGAACTAAATCCAAGAATTTGGGGCTCGATAATGTTATCTGAATATTGCGGAGCAAATTTTATGCAAAGTTATATAGATCTTTGTCTTAGTAAAACGGCTTCTGCGCCTCTTATCAATGAAAATACATATATAAGATGGTTTTTTCCATATGACCTAATTGATTATATAAAAGGTGGTTTTAAATTGGATGTTTTCTGGAAGTTGAATAGGCATAATACATGTTTTATTAATTTTTCTTATTCGACAAAATTAAGGAGTGTTATTTTTCTAATTGCTCAAGTTTTTTCATTTAACAACCTAAAAAAAATAATTAATAAAATCTTTTAGCATATGAAGAAAACTGTAGTTTTTGATTTTGACAAAACGTTAACAATGCACGATACATTGCTAAGTTTTTTTTGTTTTAATGAAAAAAAAACGCTATTATTTTTTTTTAAATTTTGCATATATATTTTATGTATGGTTCTTACAAAATTTAATATTATTCATAATATAAGTCTAAAAAAAATAGGAATTTATTTGTTTTTGAGACGTGTTAATTCAAGTCATCTAAATGACAAATTACAAGAGTTTAGCAAATCTGACTATGTTCAGTATAGTAAATTGTATAAAGGTTTGATATTCGACACTAATACTAACTACTATGTCGTGAGCGCTTCTTTTGAAGAATACATAAAGCCAATGTTCCCAGTTTTTGTTCAAATAATCGGATCAAAGCTTACTCAAGATAGAAAAAATCGTACAGTGCTTGAGTACAATTGTTTTGGAAAAGATAAGCCTATAGCACTTTTGAGGCACGGAATTCACCATATTGATGAATTTTATACTGATAGTTATGATGACTTACCATTGGCAAAAATCTCTAAAAATATAATAATTGTAGATGGTGATGATTTGGTTAGATGTAATAATGTATATGAATTTATAGACTTTTTCAAGAGATGAATATTTTAACTTTTGATATTGAAGAGTGGTACCACATTAGATTTGATGATGAATTTTTGAACAATTCACGACTTTTAGACAGTCTAGAGAGAAGACTTGATTACAATATTAATTTAATTTTGGACATGTTAGACAAGCATAATCAAAAAGCAAGTTTTTTTTGTTTGGGTGAAGTGGCACGAAAATCGCCAGGAATTATCAAGCTTATAGATGATAGAGGGCATGATATTGGGTGTCATTCTGATAGTCATCGTCTTATTACTTCAATGTCTGAGCAGCAATTTAGTGATGATCTGCATATTGCTTTAGACTGTATTCAGACAGAAATAGGGAAGAAAGTTTATATGTATAGAGCCCCTGCCTTTAGTATCACTAATGACAATATGTGGGCTTTTGACATTATGATAGATCATGGAATTACAATTGACTCTTCTATATTTCCCGCATCAAGAGATTATGGTGGAATCTCCAATATTAATTTCCCCACTCCCAAGAAAATTATTACATCATCAGGAAGTTCAATCAAGGAGTTCCCTGTGAGTGTATACAGCATTCTTGGAAAAGATCTGGTATTTACAGGCGGGGGTTATTTTCGATTATGGCCTTATCCGATAATTAAACGCATTATGGGTAAAGAGAATTATACAATGTCTTACTTTCATCCTAGAGATTTTGACTATAAGCAGCCTATTTTGGAGGGTTTAAGTTTAACAAGAAGGTTTAAATCATACTACGGACTCAAGAAAGCTCCTTACAAATTGGATTTACTTTTAAATGATTTTGATTTTTTATCTATTAGCGAGGCTGATCGACTTATAAATTGGAATGATTTAAATGAGTAAAGATGTATTAATAACAGGGTCGACAGGATTTATTGGAAAGAGGTTGGTAAATTTTCTTGATATGAATAATTATCATATAAGGGTCATTTCAAGAAATGCAGCCACTGGTCGCGATTATATTGTGTGTGATTTTGAGAAAGATAAAATTCCTAAATCTAGCATGACTTCTATTGATACCGTGTTTCATTTAGCTGGATTTGCGCATGATATGCGTGATGCAAGTAAGATTGCAGATCTTTACTATAAGGTGAATGTGAGTGCTACAGTTCAATTGGCTAATCTTGCGGTAAAGTCTGGTGTCAAGAGGTTTGTGTTTGTTAGTAGTGTTAAGGCAGGTGGAAATCCGCCTCTTGGAACATGCGCGAATGAAAAAGATCAGAAAAATACAGAAGATGTTTACGGAAAAACGAAACATGAAGCGGAATTAAAGTTACTAGAAATCGGTAAAGAGTCAGGCATGCATGTATCTGTCATTCGCCCTTCTTTAGTTTATGGCCCTGATGTGAAAGGTAATTTGAAATCAATGCTATTAGGAGTTACGAAGGGATGGTTTCCGCCTTTGCCTGAAACCGGTAACCGACGCTCTATGATCCATGTAGATGATTTGGTTCGAGCGATTTCACTGATTGCTGAAGATAAACGAGCTAATGGAGAAATATTTATAGCGACTGACGGTATTCCTCATTCTTCCCGTGGTATTTATAATGCTATGTGCAATGTAGTAGGTAGGTCAGTCCCAAAATGGGCAATACCGAAAATTATATTCGATATTGCCTGCCTAGCAAGTCCTCGCATTAAATATAAAATTAACAAATTATTAGGTGATGAGTGCTATTCTTCTACTAAATTAGAGGCGCTTGGATTTAAAGCTAAAAAATCTTTACAGGATATGAATGAAACGGATTTTTGATTTGTTACTAGGTGTTGCGATTCTTGTGCTTTTAGTAGTCCCTATGCTATTAATTGTTATCGCTGTTCGTTTATCATCTAAAGGTCCGGCTTTATATTGGTCTGATAGAGTTGGGGTAAATAATGAAATATTCAAGATGCCAAAGTTTAGATCAATGTTGACAGACACTCCTGCTCTAGCAACCCACCTATTAGATAATCCAGAAGTGTATTTATCCCCTATTGGTGGTTTTTTGCGCTTGAGTAGTTTGGATGAGCTGCCTCAACTATTTTCAGTTTTAAAAGGCGATATGAGCTTTGTAGGGCCCCGCCCCGCACTCTTTAATCAAGGTGATTTAATTGCCTTACGTTCTAAAAAAGGCGTGGATAAGTTATTACCTGGAATTACAGGATGGGCGCAAGTTAATGGTAGAGATGAATTGTCAATTCCTGATAAGGTGGCTTTAGATGCTGAGTATTTAAATCGCCAATCGTTTTGGTTTGATATAAAAATATTGTGGATGACCTTCTTAAAGGTTGCGAAACGCGATGGCGTAAGTCATTAACAAAGATAATGTTAAATTGGATTGCTGGCTTTTCTATAATCAATTAATAATTGGCCAGTTGCTATCATTCCAGCTTTGAAGATATCTCATTGCACTAGTTTCAGATTTCCATCCACCTCTAAGCATAATTTTCTCTAACGGGATATTCTTGTCTAATAGGTCAAGTGCAGCACCAACTCTAAATGAGTGGCCAGATAGTTCACCAATTTGATTCAGGCCAGCTTGCTTTTGAAGGCTTTTTAAAATATGGTTAATTGACGTAGGCGTAAGAGAGGAATTGGTAGACAGATTTCGTTTGAAGCTTCTAAGGATGTAGCCATTATCTTGACCTATTGCTAGCGACCAGCTTAAGATCATTTTAGATAGTTCATCGGATATTGGAATTATTTTTCCCGATTGTATTGATCGGTTTTAGAGTGTCTCAGTAGGAGTGCATGTTTATGATTACCAAAATGTTGAAGATCTTCAAATTTAAATTGACATATTTCAGAACGTCGACGCATGGTTTCATAGCCGAGTTGTAAAAGCAGTCTATTTCTGAGGCCGACTATATCGTCAGAACAAACATTTTTAAGTTTTATAAGAATGTCATAAGTTAGGGGTGTTGCTTGTTTTTGAGGTTTGCCAAATTTTCTTCGAAGCTTTTTAAGGGTTAAAATAACCACTGGCTCTTTTGTGGGGTTGGTGCTTTTAGTGAGATTGAATATACTACTAAGACTGGCTACTCTTCTTTGAATAGTTGCAATCGTTAGACTTTCACCCATCTGAAGAATATAGTCTGCAAATTTATCTTCATGAGTATCTAGTGGATCGTATTGATATTTTTGACACCAAGTGGCATAATGTTCAAAATCTGACCTATAGGATCTGATTGTATTAGGGGCGTAAGCACCTTCTATAGAAGAAAAGAAATTTTCGATTATTAACATTGTAAGATAATTTAATTATTGTCTCTAAAAAAGACATTATAGACTCTTTTTATGATATCTGGAAGACAAATTCGAGCTGCAAGATCTCTGCTTAGTTGGAGTGGTCAAGAGTTAGCTGATAAATGTGGTATTAGTCTCAAGACATTGAGAAGGTATGAGCCGCAAAACGGGATTCCTGCTGGCAATACTAAAGTTTTAGAGTCTATTGAGTCTGTACTAGAAGGTCACGGAATTATCTTTACTGGAGACCCTATTAAAAACCCAGGTGTATCACTAAATCAAAAATATTAGCTATATATCACTTAGCATCTCTCGCAGCTTAAGCAGCTCTCCGAGTGTTTTAGAAAACTGCCTTTCATCTGCTGTTCGATAGCGTTGAACCAGACTTAGTTTCTGGGTATCCGGTATCGCTGAATTCTTAATTTGTTGAATTCGCTTATCCAAATCCTTAAGTACTGTTTGAACCTGTAGGTCTTTAATAAGAGTTTGAGATAGACTGTCTAGATATTTGTGCAAATCAGACGATTTAATATCTTTCGAGCTTTCAGTGATTTCTGATGCGGTTAGGATTGGGTTGTTTGTATTTTCTTCAATGTCGTCGTCCTCTCCAGCGCCTACAATAATTATTTTCATTACATTTGATTCACCAGGTCCTTTAGTAATAAAATTATGTAGTCTGATGTTATTATCAAGACACTCTTGTATCAGATACTTAGCAGTGCATTGCATGTTACTTTCAATATAGCTCCAGTTAGATATATCGTCAAAGTTTTGACTTTTAATTTCATCTAAAAGAGCCATCTTCGTAGTGAATTCATTAGCATTAAATTGCAGTTTTATTGGAGAAGTATCTTTTACCGCATCGGACAAGTCTTCATTGTTATTACTTAGACTTATAATTGATAAATCTGGATGTGCAGATTCACTACTAGCAAGGTCAAACATAGCATCCTCAACTCTTTGCATACGAGCAAGTCGAACTGTACATTCAGCTAGTTTGGAGACCAGCATTTTCTCAATATGAGATTGTGAATTGAAGTCTTGATTAAGCTTCTCAAGGGTGGCGTCAAATAGCTCTTGCTCCGTATCATTAATCCAACTTTTGGCAGTTAATCCGTGCTTGGTTGAATTAAGACTTGAGATTGCTTTTCCTTTATTAGTTTTTGGTCCGCCGCTGTGCTTATCTTTTTTTAGTCATTATGTAGGAGTTATAATTAAATAATTGTTTTATTGTAACTAGATTTATAAAAATATATATTCGAAATATACATTTTTACGAAACGAACTTAACCTTT